>Ga0222712_10001182_pt1 | contig 33282 bp, 30 predicted proteins | sample C33_657DmetaG_FD_165043 | JGI IMG/M metagenome (GOLD analysis project Ga0222712, IMG submission 165043) | Estuarine water microbial communities from San Francisco Bay, California, United States - C33_657D | ecosystem: Environmental > Aquatic > Marine > Unclassified | place: USA: California...
AATAGGGTAATGCCATAATGGTACAAAAAGCCCTTAAAAAAGGGCAATTTGCAAATGTAAGGCTTTGCTAGCTAATATGGAAGTCTTATTATAATGAATGGGAAAATAGGGCGACTAACCCCTATTTATAAGCGCTCCGTCCTTGAAAATAGGCAAGGAAGGGGCTGTATCCTTGGAAATACAATACAACATGTCCTCTTCTAAACCATAAGCCGCCAATCGGTGCCAATGGGTGACCGTTTTAATATAAGTAGGCAAATCATTTTTATTTTGATTGTATAATTGATTCGCCATAAAGCTACTATCACAGTGTATATCAAAATTATCCTTAATTTCTTCTATCACGGCTCCAGCAAATAAGACATCTTCTATATTAAATCGGTTCTTCCAACCAGAACATCCTAAAATTACAGGTGCATTTTGTTCTTTTAAGTATTCTACTACCTTGCTTAAGTTAGGAAAGGACCCTGTAATAATATCTTTCGCGCCTTGCTTTAAGGCAAGATGTAATAATTTAGTTCCATTGGTGGTGGTAATGACTAAAATTTTATTTTCAATAAAATCTCTTGGATATTCTGAAGGAGAATTTCCATAAGACAAACCTGGAATAATTTTTCCATCTCTTTCACCCGCTGTCACCCCTCCAGTTCTTTTACCTATTTCCATGCAAAGCTCGGGTGTATCTACAGGAATAATTTTACTTGCCCCATTATATAAGGCAGTGGCCATGGTAGAAGTTGCTCTAAAAACATCGATGATAACTACAATGCTATCTTTTAAATCATATAAGTCTAAAAGCTGAGGAGTTAAAACAGTATGTAAAGAAGGTTTTGTCTTTGCTGCAGTTGTCATAATGCACAAATATACAAAACCTTCATTTTTTATTAGACTAATTCTTTGGCTACCGCATTCTTTTTAGATAAGATCAAAATATCTGAAACAATAATATCGGTACTTACTCTTTTGATAGCATTTTTATCGGTATAAGCCTTTGTAAGAAGACGCCCTTCTACTGCTATTTCACTGCCTTTGAGTAAATATTTTTCCGCAAATATGGCCAGCTTTGACCAGGCTACTAAACTAAACCACTGCGTTTCATCCACCCATTCTCCTTTGGCATTTTTGTAACGATCATTCACTGCCAAACGCATATTGGCCAATTGACTTTCCTTTAAAATTTTAAATTCAGGATCGGCTCCTAAATGGCCAATGAGTTGGACTTTGTTTTTAATTGCTTTCATACTAATTAATTTGTTAAGACACAAAATTGCAAATAGTAAGAAAACAAAAACACAGTATTTACCCCATTGAAAAAGGGTATAAATAAATGTAAATAATTATAAGATCAATAACGAACGCAAATCTTACTTAAAAGGAAACTTCACCACCTGTGCTTTTACTAAAGTATTTCTAATATCAATATAAATTTCAGTACCTGCTTTAGAAAACTCAGTAGCTACATAGCCCATACCAATGGCCTTGCCTAAACTAGGCGCCTGGGTACCTGAACTTACTGAACCAATTAGTTTACCTGCTGCATCTTTAATTTCATAATAATGTCTAGGTATACCTCTATCAATCATTTCAAAGCCGACTAATTTTTTAGAAACCCCATTTGTTTTTTGTGCAAGCAAGCTTTCTTTATTCGTAAAATCTTTGGTGAATTTTGTTATCCATCCCAAACCCGCTTCCATAGGACTGGTGGTATCATCAATATCATTTCCGTATAAACAAAAACCCATTTCTAATCGAAGGGTATCACGTGCGCCTAAACCAATGGGTTGAATTCCATCGGCAGCACCAGCTTCAAATATAGCGTCCCAAATTTTATTGGCGTTGTCATTAATATCTTCAAAATAAATCTCCACCCCACCTGCACCTGTATAACCAGTAGCACTTATAAGTACATTATCAATGCCCAACATTTCTCCTTTTGCAAAACTATAATAAGGCATATTTAATACATCCATACTAGTTAAGGTCTGAATAATTTTTGCAGCCTTCGGACCTTGCACCGCTAGTAGTGCAGTCTTTGCACTTATATTATGCATCTCTACTCCTTTGCTATTATAACTACAAATCCAGTTCCAATCTTTTTCAATATTAGAAGCGTTCACTACTAACATATATACCTTATTCTTCTCTACACAGTACACTAATAAATCATCTACAATACCACCTGTAGTGTTCGGCAAGCAACTATACTGCGCCTTACCATCTTCTAAAACAGAGGCATCATTGGTGGTTACTCTTTGAATTAAATCCAAGGCATCGGGGCCTCTTAATATAAACTCACCCATATGGCTTACATCAAATACACCTGCATGGTTTCTCACAGCAGCATGCTCTAGATTAATACCTGTATAGCTTATAGGCATATTATAACCAGCAAAAGGCGCCATTTTAGCGCCTAGTGCAATATGTTTTTGTGTAAAGGGAGTATTTAAGGCTTCGCTCATTTCAATTAAATTTTCTCAAATATAATCAAAAAAGAAACTGAAAGGAAAGCCTAATGCGTGAATCTGTCTAATACCCACTGTAAGTCGGATAATTTACCAGCTGCCTTGCCTATTTTATTGATATTATCATAATTAGAATTACCCACCTTATCTTTTCCAGAAATGCTTACTTTTTCCGTTTTGATTTTTTCTTTCTGTAGTTCCTCTTCTTTTAATTTCTTAATATCATTTTTAATGGCCTCTCTTTCTTCTTTCAATTTTTGCAATTGAATTTCTTTATCTAATTTTTCATCATCCATTTTTTTAATATCATCAGAACGGTCATCAGCATCCATTGGGCTTAAATTTTCCAATCCTGTTTTGGTCATTTTGTATTCAACCCCTCTTTCATATTGATAAGATTCATTGTCCCAAGGTTCATTCCACTCATCATACCAATTCTCATCATTAGTGATACGGTCAATAGTGCCTGTTCTCATTCCTCTTCCATTAATATTTATATTGGTTTGAGACCAACCTTTATTGGTTATTTTGATACGCTTGCCAATAGGTACCGCAATAGTCATAATAATATGCTGGTTTCTGAACTTGTCTATTTTATTAATACCAATGCCTTTGTCTAAATAGAGCATACTATCTTGTTGTGTAAGCTCAAAGTTTATTTTATTCGCAAGCTCATTGGCATTTTGAACCGTCTTACCATTACTTAGCTTCACAATTTTCACTTGAAAACTATCTGTTTTAGATTGTACAATTCTAATGCGTAAATTTCTTACATATACAGTGTCTTCATCAGAGAAACCTTGAAAATCTTCAAACTGATACCAATGATTTTCATAATATTTCATTTTAGGAGCAGCCGTAATTTCTAAATAATCAATTGTAGGATTGGTTAAAGCAATACTTTGTTCTGTAGGTAAATTATGTCTTGAAAAACTATTACCTAAACTGCTACCAAAATAGAAAAGCATTACCCAACCCACAATCCATAAGGCCCAGAAGCTAGATCTCACCCATACATTTGCTTTTTTAAATCCTGCAATTTTTCTAATAACAGCAGTCACTATTCCTATAATTGGCACCCATACAAAAAGTAGAATGGCTCCAATAACAGACCAAGTTTGCGCACCATCTTCTATTAAGAATTTTTTTAAAGGCAATAAGGCAGTAGCTGCAGCGCCTATTCCAAATAAAGCTGCTAATAAGGAGATACCTACAATAGCTAATATAAAATAAACGAAGCCCTTAATACATAAAGTAATAATTCTACCTATATAATACAATAACCCTTTTCTCTTTTCTGCAGAGCTATAAGCATCTTGATTATTGGTTGTTCCTGTCCCCTCATTGTTAGATTTATTCGCTTCATTCGAATTATTCGTTCCTTTATTTCTATTGTATAAATCACTGCCCCAAGATTGCGCTCTTTTACTAAAGCCTTCCATATCATTTTGAATGGTATTTTTAATACTATTTAAATCTACTTTTTCTCCTACCATTTCTAATTTATCTGCACTGGTTTTAGCCTCCGGTAAAACCAACCATAAAACGATGTATACAAAAACAGCCCCTGGACTAAAAGTAATGTCTAATAAATTAGGAAAATCGGGTGCATCCCAAAATTGGAATAAGTGCATATGCTTAAAATTCACCACAAAACGAATGAAAGGAATTAAAAATAAAATTCTCACTATCCAAACCTGAATACCAAAATATTTAGACAAGCCTGCAGCTACTCCCCCAATTACTTTATTATCTATATCTCTAAATAATCTTTTACGCACACCTCCCACTACTTTAACAGAAGTGCTAGGTACTGCAATCCATAATATTAAATAAGCTAGAATATTGATGCCAATTAAAAAGAACCATAGAATGCGCACTACCAAAGGCTCTATGCCAAAGTAGTTAGCAATACCACTACAAACACCGCCCAATACTTTGTTTTGCTCGTCGCGATATAATCTTTTAGGTCTATTGCTTGACGAATCAAAATTTGAGTAATTACCGCCACTCGTATTCTGATTATTATTCTGATAATTATTTTGATTTGTACTTTGCCCAGATTGACTTGTACTAGCCTCAAAACCATCTTGGGCTTCAAAATCGGCAGGACGACCAATGCTCGCAATAATTAAGTCAATATCGCCCACTGCAATACATACCGTTCCTTTTTTCAAACGGTCTTCACATAATTCAGCAATACGACATTCAATGTCATTAATAATTTCATCGCGTCCTTCTTCGTTCGCAAAATAACTACGAAGCGACTCTATATATTGTTTCAATGTTTCATACGCCATTTCTTCTATAGGAAGAATGCGACCTTGAAAATTGATATTGATTACTTTATTCATAAAATATTTTTTAAAATGTGTATTTAAGAAACTACTTCTGTAGTAGGTTCTGTAATGTTTGTTCTTGGAGCTGTAAGTTGATCCACCGCAGTGGCCATTTCTTTCCAGGTTTGCAATAAAACTTCAAAGGCTGCTTTGCCTTCATCGGTCATCACAAAATATTTTCTTGGTGGGCCACTGATACTTTCCACCCAACGATAATTTAAAAGGCCTGCATTTTTTAAACGCGTTAACAAAGGATACAAGGTTCCTTCTAGTATATGCAAATTGGCCAGCTTCATTTTCTCAACAATATCACTTGGATAAACCTCCCCTTGTTGAATGATGGACAATATGCAAAACTCGAGTACGCCCTTGCGCATCTGACTTTGTGTGTTTTGAATATCCATAAGAATTAAATTGAAACACAAAGCTAGGTATTTTTATAGTACTATGCAATACATAGTACTATAATTTTAATGATAAAAATATAATACATTGATTTACAATATATTACATAAACAATAATTTTATGAACGAAACTAGGAAAGGATAAATGGTAGCTTAATAGACTCTTATTGGACTACTAATAGACCACTAATTCATAAAAGTCTTCTTCTTTTAAATAGGTATTGGCCAGGGCTTTTAATTCCTCTGGACCCACAGAACGCACCACTTTAATGGTATTATAAAAATAGTCTTCCGTTAAATCATTTAATAAATAGGTTTTCCAACGGCTTATAATTTGAAAGGGGCCATCTAAGTCACCTAATAATGCACCCAACATATAATTTTTAACCAGTTTTAATTCTTCTTCTCCCACAGGTTCTTCTCTTAACTTTTTCATTTCCTTATACACTTCTTCAATAGTGGCTTTACAAACATCCTTACCTGCATCGGTGCTTACCATCCAAGCGCCTGCATGTCTATAATTTTGTAAATAACTATGTATGCCATAAGTATAGCCTTTGTCTTCTCTAATATTACTCATTAGTCTGGATCCAAAAAATCCTCCAAAAATATTATTCAGTACTTGTGCGGCTGGAAAATCGGGATGATGTCTATTCGGAAAATGTCTTGCTAAACGAATAGAGCCTTGCACAGAAGCTGCATCATTCACAATACTGTATTTTTTTTCTGTAGCAGATATAATAGGATGCGCTTGTTCTTTAATATCTTTTTTATTTAAAGGGAGCTGGCCAATATGCTTATTCAGCAAGGCTTCCATTGTGCTTGGGAATTTACCTGCAATAAAAATAACACATTTCCCATTTAAATAATACTTATCATAAAAAGAAACAAGGTCTTCTCTATTAATGTCTTTATAATCTTTTTCTACAGAGTATTTTCCATAAGGATGCTCAAATCCAAATAAATATTCATCAATTAATCTGTTGGCAATAAAATCTCCTTTTTTTAAATTCAGAAGCAACCTTTGAATTTGATTTTGCTTTAAAATGGCAATTTCTTTTTCAGGAAAACTTGCTTCTGAAATAATTTCTCCCATAATAGGAATGACTTGCTGAAAATGCTTTGACAAACTATGTAAAGTAACGGTCGCTGTTTCGTTGGTACAAGTTCTATTTAAATGTGCTCCGTAAAATTCAAAGGCATCGGTAATCTCAAAAGAAGTTTTACTACTCGTTCCATTTTTCAATAAAAAATTAGTAGCAGCAGCTACCCAGTTTTTTTGCTCAAAACTATTGCCTGCATAAAATACCATATCCACTAGCAATACTTCCTGTGATCCGCCCTCATAAGCATACACTTCTACCCCATTATCTAAGCTAAACTTTTGATAAGGTTTCAATTGAATATTAAAATCAATAGCGTCTTTAATAACAGGTGCTACTATTCTGTCTAGGGCCATGATTTAAGATTTACTATAATAATATAATGTGTTGCGATTACTATCTTGGAATATTTGTTGAGCTGTATGTTGAATCATAGAAGGCGTTACTTTCTGATACATTGATAATTCTTTGTTCATTAAATCTGCATCTCCTAGTAACTCATAATAAGCCAAGCTATGGGCTCTATTCATAATACTCATATCCTCAAAACAAATCACACTTTCTGTTTTATTAATTACTTTCTGCACTTCTTTGGCATCCAGTATTTCATTTTTTATTTTTTCTATTTCTTCTAACACCGCTTTCTCTGCCACTGCCATACTAATACCCTTCACTAATTTTCCTTCAATTACCAGCAGTCCTGGGTCCACAGTGCCAAAATGATAACAATCAATAGAAGAAAATATTTGTTTCACTTTAATAAGCTGCTCATATAATCTTGCAGAAGTACCTCCTCCTAAAACTTCCGTTATTAAATCGGTGGCATGATAGCCTTCATCAAATCTTCCACCCATATGCCAGGTCATCATCAACATATCTAAAGGCACGTCGGCACGCACATCCATGGACCTGCTTTTTTCTTGCACAGGCTCCTTGGGTAAATTGCGAACATAAGGTTTGCCTGCTTCAATAGGGCCAAACCATTTTTGGGCTAATTGTTTAACTTGTTCTGTTTGCACATTACCCGTAACAACTAGTATTGCATTATTGGGACGATAGAATTGAAAGAAAAAATCTTTTACATCTTCCATGGTAGCATCTTCTACATGTTGAAGCGAGGCTCCAATAGTCATCCAACGATAAGGATGTTTAGTATAAGCCAGGCTACGCATTTTATGCCAAGCATCGCCATAAGGTTTATTAATATAATGTTCCTTAAATTCTTCACAAACTACTTTGCGTTGTACTTCTAAACTTTTTTTACTAAAAGCCAAGGACAACATTCTATCACTTTCTAACCAAAAAGCAGTTTCAATATTTTCAGCAGGTATTTGACAATAATAATTCGTTAAGTCATTGGTGGTATAAGCATTATTTTCCCCGCCAGCTCTTTGAAGCGGTTCATCATAAACAGGAATGTTCACACTGCCTCCAAACATTAAATGTTCAAACAAATGCGCAAAGCCTGTTTTGTTAGGGTCTTCATCTTTGGCTCCCACATTGTACAAAACATTCACCACGGCCATAGGGGTACTAGTATCTTGGTGCACCAATACTTTTAGGCCATTGTCTAGTTGAAATTTTTCAAATTGTATCATATAAGACAGCAAAAATACTTAATAACTGCAACAGTTCCTTTTCTATTGCAATGAACCTGGTTTAAACCCTTTCGAAACCCGATAAATTCGATTAACTTTGTGGCCATTAAATACCTAAGCTATGCAGCTGGAATCCTTATACCAAAGAGCCTTGAATTTTGAACACTTAACAAAGGAAGAAGGTATGTTTTTATTTGAAAACGCACCCCTTACTGAATTAAGTCATATTGCCAATGAGTTAAGAAAAAAACAAGTGCCCCATGGCAAGGTAACCTGGCAGATAGATAGAAATTTAAATACCACCAATGTTTGTATTGCGAATTGTAAGTTCTGTAATTTTTACAGAGTGCCGGGACATCCTGAGTCTTATATTACGGATATGGACACCTACCGCAAAAAAATTAAAGAAACTATTGAGTGGGGAGGAGATCAACTATTATTACAAGGAGGACATCATCCTGAATTAGGCTTGGCTTTTTATACCGATATATTTAGTCAGATTAAAAAAGAATTTCCGACGATTAAATTACATACACTAGGACCCCCAGAGATTGCACATATTGCAAAGCTGGAGAAAATGAGTCATACCGATGTCTTGAAAGCCTTGGTGGCTGCGGGTATGAATTCACTACCTGGTGCGGGTGCAGAAATTTTAGTAGACCGTGTAAGAAAATTAGTGTCTAATGGAAAATGTGGTGCAGACGAATGGTTGGACGTCATGGCTGCAGCACATCAATTAAATATTACTACCAGTGCAACCATGATGTTTGGTCATGTGGAAACCTTAGAAGAAAGATTTATTCACTTAGTGCGTATTCGTGAAGTACAAGATAGAAAACCAAAAGACGCTAAAGGATTTTTAGCCTTCATTCCTTGGACCTTCCAAGATGTAGATACCTTGCTTACTAAAATTAGAGGCGTACATAATTTAACCACTACGGAAGAATACATTAGAATGATTGCCATTAGTAGAATTATGCTTCCCAATATTAAAAATATTCAAGCGAGTTGGTTAACCGTAGGAAAAGCCACAGCCCAAGTTTGTTTGGAAGCAGGCGCCAACGATTTTGGAAGCATTATGCTAGAAGAAAATGTGGTAAGTGCTGCTGGAGCACCGCACCGCTTTACTTATAAGACTATTCAGGAAGCTATTAAAGAAGCAGGTTTTGAGCCTCAGTTAAGAGACCAACAATACGAATGGAGAACCTTGCCTACAGCTATCCAAGAGCAAATCATAAACTATTAGTAAGTAAGCGTTTAGCAGCCCTTTAGCCGAAAATATTTTTAATTAAAACAAGCCATTGACTGTAACATTTAGGTCAATGGCTCGTTTAATGCTAGTAGAACCTTCTTTTGAATACATGACCAACATAGCATGACCGATTTAGAATTCAATATTTGTGTAGATGATTACTCCGATGGGGTCTACCGCTTTATACTAAAAATTAGTAAAAATAAAGAGGACGCCAAGGATATTGTGCAAACTGCTTTTGAGAAATTATGGGTAAATAGAGAAAAAGTGGAAACCCTGAAAGCTAAGTCCTACTTATTTACAGTGGCTTATCATTTAATGATTGACCAACTTAGAAAAGAGACTAAGATAATTATGACAGATAGCTTTGATGAAACTACTCAAACAGTATCACAAGGAAGTTCAGAATTAAAGCAATTATTACTGCAAGCAATAAATAATTTAAACCCGACGCAGAAGTCTTTAATTCTTTTAAAAGATTATGAAGGGTATTCTTATCAAGAAATTGGAGAGATCATGCAATTGTCGGAATCACAAGTAAAAGTGTATTTGCACAGGGCCCGATTAATTTTAAAAAATAAATTAACTCATGTAGAAAAAATGAGTGCTTAATAAAATGATAAACAAAAACAACTACGAAACTTTTTTCATGTCTTATATAGACAATGAATTAAATGCTGCCGAAAGAGTGGCCGTAGAAGCTTTTGTCTTATCCGATTCGAAATACGCAGAGGAGCTTGCACTTTTTGAAAAAACAAAATTGCAGACTCCAAGTATCGAGAACATTGAAATGGAGGATAAAATATTTTTATACCGTTTTCCGGAAATGCAGGCCAGCCTAGATACCGATTTTAAAAAATCATTGTATAAAAAAGAAGCGCCCGTTCGTAAAATAGTATTTACCCCTAATATACTGAGGGCTTCCTTTGCTATTGCGGCACTACTTATTTTATTTATAGGTGTTCAGCTTTTTAAATCGGATGCCCCCATTAAAGAAAAGGCAGCGATTGCTAAGGACAGTAAAGAAGTTTCAATTCAAAATGAAAATAATAGTATAGCTGCCACCAGTGGACTAGCCTTGAATAGAAAAATTAGTAACACAGAAATAAGTAAAACCAGTATAACGAAAACTAATACAGCTAATAATACTATAGATGCTAAAGAGGAGCAAACCCTTACAATTAATGATATAAATAATAATATCACCAGTCCAATAAATACAAGCACTGTATCTACTGAGCCTGTTAGCGAACTTGCCACTGATCTTAAAATCAATGAAAAAGAGTTAAGCACAAATACCATGGAAGCCGAACCCAACGAAACAGTGAAAAAAATTCGAATGACCCCTACAATATATAAAGAAATTGATATAGATGAAGATGACAGAACTATTAATATTGGTCTGCTAGAAATAGATGGCTCGGCCTTTAGGGGAATTACTAGAAGAGTTTCAGCACTTTTAAAAAGAAATAAAATAGAAAAAGAAAAATAAATATGAAAAAAACAATTACAACATTAACAGCTTGCTTTTTAATGGCCTTCAGCTTTTCAGCTTTGGCGCAAAACGATAGTTCAAGAAATAGTACTAAAATAGTATTAGATAGTGATACCATTACCATTGGCAATATGATTATTGTAAAAAAACAAGGCTACCAAAATAATAGTAAAAATATAAACAAACCATATGGCACTATTGCATTGGGCAATATGGTTATTATGAAAAAAGATAATGAACAAAATTACAATTATAATAGAAAAAGAAACAGACCTTATGGCACTACCATTAATATTACCAATGGAAGAATAAAAAAAGATACTTTCTTGTCGGTAAATGATGACACTGTAAGACTAGGTAGATTAAATATTATTAAATCACAAGACAGCAACCATAAAAAAGACTGGGAAACGATGGTAGAAGACGGTGACTTTGATAATACTGATATTACCATTGAACGCGCTCCTAAAAAATTAAAAAATGTAACTACTAATTGGTTTGATATTGATTTAGGCTATGCGAATTATAGAGACGAGTCGGCACAAATGGCTTATTTAGCAATTTACCCTGGCCTGCCTTACAATAAGTACTGGGTGAACTCAAATGGCTTAAAATTAGACAATAGAAAGTCAAGCAATTTTAATATTTGGATTGTTCAACAAAAATTAAATCTCTACCAACATAAAATAAATTTAAAATACGGAGTAGGTTTTGAAATGTTCAATTTCAGATTTGAACAACCTGTAAGTTTTAGAAACGAACCAGGTAAAACAGTATTTATGGACGATGTAAATTTTACAAAGAATAAATTGTTCGTCAAATACTTAACAGTACCAGTGCAATTAAACTTTCAACCCAACCCCTATAGCCGTAAAGGTTTTTATGCAAGTATTGGTTTAAGTGCAGGTTATTTAGTAGACTCTAGAAATAAACAAATTAGTGCTGAAAGAGGCAAACAAAAATATGATGGTAATTTTGACTTGAATAACTGGAGATTTGCCACCATTGGTGAATTAGGCATTGGCGGTATTAGACTTTATGGTTCTTATGGTTCTATTAATTTATTTGACAAAAACCAAAGTCATTTTTCTTTATTCCCTTATGCACTTGGTTTAAGATTCAGTAATTTTTAAAAAATAGTCCCCCTATAAAAACTCGTTGATTTGTTTTTGTTGATTTTTGGTGAACCTAAAAGCCCCCCGATACATCGGAGGGCTTTTAAATTATAATTATACTTGGATAAGTAAATTAGCTAAGTTTTAAAAAGGATCAAACTAAATTTTCAGCACCAAAATAAGATTGCAATACCTTCGGAAGGGCAATACCCGCTTCGGTTTGGTAGTTTTCAACAATGGCAGCAAAAATTCTAGGCAGGGCCAATGAACTTCCGTTTAATGAATGTGCAAACTGAATTTTACCAGCTGCATCCTTGAAACGACATTTCATTCTATAGGTTTGATAAGCTTGGAAATTAGAAACGCTACTTACTTCTAGCCATCTCTGTTGTGCAGCACTATACACTTCAAAATCATAAGTAATAGCAGAAGCAAATCCCATATCTCCGCCACATAATCTTAGAATACGATATTGCAAACCAAGGCTCACTAATAATTTTTCAACATGCGCTACCATTTCATTTAACACTTCATCACTTTTATCGGGATGTACAATTTGTATAATTTCTACTTTCTCAAATTGATGCACTCTATTTAATCCACGCACGTCTTTTCCAAAACTTCCCGCCTCTCTTCTAAAACAAGGAGAATAGGCTGTCATTTGAAGTGGCAAGTCTGCTTCTTTCAAAACCACATCTCTATAAATATTGGTCACAGGCACTTCTGCTGTTGGAATTAAATAAAAATTATCTGCAGTGGCATGGTACATCTGTCCTTCTTTATCAGGCAATTGACCAGTGGCAAAAGCAGAAGCTTCATTCACCATAAAGGGAGGTAAATATTCTGTATAGCCTGCAGCAATATTAAAATCTAAAAAATATTGTACCAAGGCTCTTTGAAATTTTGCACCCTTGCCAATATATAAAGGAAAACCACTACCGGTAATTTTAGAACCGGTTTCAAAATCGACTAAATTATATTTGCTAATTAAATCCCAATGCGCTTGAGCACCTGCATGTAATTTGGGCGTTTCTCCTGCTTGCTTCACTAGTTCATTCTCTTCAGGCGTTTTTCCTTTGGGCACTAAATCATGTGGCAGGTTAGGAAATTGAACAATGGTATTTTGTAATTGCAATTCCACTTCGGCCATCTTTATTTTAAGGGGATCTAATTGTGTCTTTAAACCCGCCACTTCATTTTTTAAGTTTTCAGCCTGCTCTTTTTCACCCTTGGCCATTAATCCCCCAATTTCTTTGGAAGCCGCATTCACCTTAGCCTGCATTTCATCAAAAGAAGCTTGCAACTGCTTTCTTTCATCATCCATGGCAATCACGGTATCTACCAAATCCAAATTAGCAAAATGCTTAATAGCCAATTTCAGCTTAGCTATTTCTTTGTTTTGGCGTAAAAAACTCACTTGTAACATCGGGTCAAATTTTAGCAAAGATAATCAAAGCATTGTACTACGCCTAGATATCCCCTACCTTTGCCCCATAAATTGAAAAAAGGATATGGCCTCTATAAATGACGATTTTCAGACCAGGTGGTGGGATTTAGAGAAAAAACTGATGGACCGCTTCGGAAAGAAACCCGATGTGGAATCTATCTTATTTCTCATTGGGCTTCAAGAAACAGGCTTTTTAATAGAAAAAATTAGCAAAGAACAGAAGCAGGACCTCATGCATGTAGCTATTTGTAAGATACTTGCAAGCAGTGGCTATTATATACTAGAAGGCCTGGATGAAGAAGGCTGGCCTCATTTTAAGCAATTAAAGAGCCTCCCTACCATGGACCTCATAGAACAAGAAGGATTTTTAAAAGACCATATATTACTCTATTTTGAAAACAATAGCTTCTAGCTCATTGTTTTTTTAGTGTTTTTTATGAATCTTTGCATCAATAAAAAATATACTATGCAATTCCCAGCCGACTTACGTTACACAAAGGACCACGAATGGATTAAATTAGATGGCAATACTGCCACTATTGGTATTACCGATTTCGCACAAGGCGAACTTGGGGATATTGTATACATTGATATTAATACTGTAGGAAAAATGCTTTCTGCTGAAGCCGTATTCGGAACAGTAGAAGCCGTAAAAACAGTGAGTGATTTATTTTTACCAGTATCGGGTACTATCTTAGAAGTAAACCCTGCTTTAACTGCACAACCAGAATTAGTCAACACCGATCCATATGGTGCAGGCTGGATGGTGAAAGTAACTGTAGTAAATACTGCTGATGTAGAAGCTTTATTAACCAGTGAGGCGTATAGTCAGTTGGTTCATTAATCCATTATGACAAATTCATTTAAAACTTTAGTCTGGGTCATTGCGGAAATATTAGTTATATTTATAATAATGAGCATGCCTGGTAATAAATTGCCAGCAGAAAATAGCTTTACCTACGCTTTAAAAGTTGATAAAATAGTTCACATTGTGCTGTTTTTTGTTTTGAGTTACACATTGCTATTGTATTTTAAAAAAAGTGATAAGAAGTACTTAAAGAATAAAAGATTTCAAATAATAGCAATTATATTATGCATTTTATATGGAATTCTTTTAGAGTTTTACCAAAAGCTATTTGCGCCTAGCCGTAGCTTCGATATTGCAGATATGCTAGCTGATGCAATTGGTGCAATTTTTGGATTCCTTTTTTTCTACAGTTACGTAAATAAAAATATTAATAAATGATAGCATTATTTATAGTTTTACTTTTTAATAACGCATTTGTAATTTTTAATTTTTTTTCTAGAATTAATGCAATTCAAACAAAAAAATGGGCTTTATCAAACGCAGTATTTCAAATCATATATATTGCACCAAAATTTTTAGCATTAATTATTATTCCACTTATTGTTTATAATGGAGAAAATTTAATTTCAAAACACGAAAGCTTTAAGCCCCTTTTTTATCACTTTTTAATTATTTGTGAAATAATTGGACTTTGGATTGGAATCATTAATTTAAAATATTTTTTAGCCAGTTTTAAAAAAATTGTATTACGAGAAAATAATTCACTTGCTATCTTAGATTTTATTAATTTATATATATTCACATTCTTTAAATTTAATTTAAATTTTTTCAAAAAAAAATCACTATCAGACATTTTCTCTATAAAAAATTATTCTCTCTTTTTTCATAACGTTTTAATAGGTTTTTTATTTAGCATATCAGTACCTTTATTGATGTCCTTAAGTATTTCAATTGCCGAATATAGGGCAACTTTTGTTGCACTAATTCCTATTATAGGAGGGGCCGCATTTACCCTAATGACTTACTTTGTTGAACCTAAAATTGGTTATTATACCGATAAGGTATATGAAAATAAAGGCTCAATTAAAGAACTTTACATAATTCTATTTGATTGCATGAAAGGAAAAATGTTTGGATGTATAATTGCTTTATTTACTATGCAAAATATAACTAAAGCTTTAGAGCTGCTTTTTTTAAAAATTACATAATCATCTAATTTATAAATGGGTATTGAAAAAGACATACAACAAACGAATTTCAGAAATGAATTTCAAAAAATGGGTATCAATATCATTTATACTGCTAATTGGTTAAATGAAAAGATGGGCCAAATTTTAGCAACAGAAGATATTACCCAACAACAATTTAATATTTTAAGAATTTTAAGAGGCAGCGATGCTCCTTTAAGTACTTTAAAAATTAGAGAGCGCATGTTAGACAAGATGAGCGATACCAGTAGAATTGTAGACCGCTTAATTGTAAAGGGCCTAGTAGAAAAAACGGCCTGCATAAAAGATAAAAGATTAGTAGATATTACTGTTTCTAAAAAAGGTTTACAATTATTAGAAAAATTAGATAGTTTAAACGACCATATTGATGCTGTATTAAAAGGGGTGAGTGAAAAAGAAGCCCAAGCAATGAATCAGATTTTAGATAAACTTAGAGAGCATAGCAATACTATATAAATTAAATAAGCCACCATGCGTTTTACATTGAGTATCCTATTTATAGGATTTTTTATTTTTACAAAAGCACAACCCGCATTAAACGATAAAAATGTTTTTGAATTTAGAGGCGTATGGGTTGCCACTGTTGAAAATATAGACTGGCCTAGTAAAAGAGGCTTATCCAATCAAACGCAGAAAGAAGAATTTATAGCCATACTAGATAGGCATCAAAAAAATGGCATGAACGCTATTATTATGCAAGTGCGTCCTTCGGGTGATGCGTTTTACCCATCTACTTTAGAGCCTTGGAGTGAATACCTTATGGGCACGCAGGGCCTACCTCCTAGCCCTTTTTATGACCCATTAGAATTCATGATTAATGAAACGCATAAAAGAGGTATGGAGTTTCATGCATGGATAAATCCTTACCGTGCTGTATTCAATGTAAAAAAATCAAGTGTAGCGCCAAGTCATATTTCTAAAATACATCCAGAATGGTTTTTAACCTATGGAGATAAAAAATATTTTAACCCAGGCCTTCCTCAAGTATGGCAACACACTAACCGAATTGTAAGAGACCTAGTAAGTAGGTATGATATTGATGCTATTCATATGGATGATTATTTTTATCCCTACCGAATTGCTGGTAAAGAATTCCCCGATGAAAAAACCTACCAAGAAAATAAAAGAGGTTTATCTAAAGAAGATTGGAGAAGAAGTAATTGCGATACTATTGTTAAACAATTATATGCTAGCATTCACCAAATAAAACCAGGCGTTCAGTTTGGTATAAGCCCCTTTGGTATTTGGCGCAATAAATCAAAAGATGCAAGAGGCAGTGAAACCAAGGCGGGTCAAACCAATTACGATGACTTATATGCCGATATATTACTGTGGTTAGAAAAAGGTTGGGTAGATTATATAGCGCCTCAAATTTATTGGGAGCATGGACATCCACTTGCAAATTACGATACCATTATTGACTGGTGGAATCAAAATAGTTTTGGAAAAAATTTATACATAGGTCATGGTATCTATAAAGCAGGCACAAATGCAGCTTGGAGAGATAAAGACGAACTGCCTTATCAAATAAAAAGAGTGCGTGGTTTAAAGAATACTAGCGGTAGCGCTTATTATAGTAGTACTAGCTTTAAAAACAATATGAATAATTGGAACGATACCTTGCAACAAAAATATTATCAAAAGCCAGCACTAGTGCCTACTATGCCTTGGCTTGTGCAGTATAAAGTAGAAGCGCCCCTGGTAAATAAGCAAAGCCCTAACATCTATCAAATACAGGTGAAGTCAATCAGCAGCATTAAACAATATGCCGTATTAGAAAGTGCAAATAATCAATTTTCGGTGGCTGCTATTCTAATGCCCGATAGTAAAAAGATAAATCTAAATGCCTTAGGTATTCAGAAAAAAACGAACACGCAGTACTGGCTAGTAGCTATAGGAAAACAAAATCAATTAAGTAGTTTAGTCGCACTAAACTAATGCTGAATAATAATATACTAATCGTAGACACGCTTTAATAAAGACTGTTCATTGGCTTTAATGATTAATGGAACATGTTCCACTACCGTCATATCGTTGTCTAGTCCAAAGGCTTTTTGATCGCTTTGTGACAATTGCTTGATATTAAAGTATACATCCATAATAAAGTCTTCTCTAATTGATAATTCATTTTCAATAGAGAAGAAACTTTCAATAATCACATAAGTAATATCTGTATGGAAGTCCTTACTTTTCAAGGATTCATATTTACTATAAATACCCAATTCCTGAGACTCATTCAATTCCTGCATCACCTTTTTAAAACATAGGTTTACGCGGGGTTGAATTCTAAAGCCTAATTTAAAATCCACACGCATTACCTTGTCATCCACTAATTCTCGAATAGAATATTCCATTCCATAAGGAGAATCGGTTCTGTCAATATGTAAAAACCAATAAATATCGGCGCGTTTTGGTTTTCTATTTAATATAGAATCAATAATACGGTGTTCAATCTCTCTGTGGTTATTGGCCTTGGTCAAATACACCAAGTGCGTTGCATATTTAGGTATATCCTTATCGCTACTTAATTCAGTAAGTGGTTCTAGGTAGTCTTTCAATTTTACAAAGTCCAAATAACGATTGGTAATTTTTCTTGCTCTATGCCAAATCATCATTACAAAAATCATACTGAAAGAAAATATAAACGTGATCATTGCTTCGTGAATTTTCACCACATTGGCTACAAAAAAGGAGACTTCCACAATGGCAAAAACTAAAATGATAATAGCCACCACCCACTGACTCCATCTTTTCACATTTAACATGTAAAAATTAATTAAAATTGTAGTCATGATCATAGTGACAATAATAGAGAAGCCATAAGCAGCAAGCATGTGTTCACTCTTTCTAAAATAAAGTAGCATGGTCACACAGCCTACCCAAAGAATTAAGTTTAAACTAGGAATATAAATTTGACCTTTTTGGTCTGTTGGAAACTTTACAGTGACACGTGGCCAAAAGTTTAAACTAATAGCCTCGTTAATTAAAGTAAAAGACCCGCTAATTAAAGCCTGGCTGGCAATAATGGTAGCAATAGTGGCAATACCAATGCCAATTAATAAAAACCAATGGGGCATTATTTCAAAAAATGGGTTAAGGCCATTTGAAGTAGTTCCCACATGATTTAATAACCAAGCACCTTGGCCCATATAACTCATCACTAAGGCAAATTTTACAAACATCCAACTTACCTGAATATTTTTACGACCGCAATGTCCTAAATCGCTATACAAAGCCTCGGCTCCTGTAGTACATAAAAACACCGCACCCAATAACCAAAAACCTTTAGGATAATTGACTAACAAATCAAGTCCATAATAAGGATTCAATGATTTTAGAATAGAGATATTGCCAACTACTTGAATCAATCCTAAAATTAAAATCATGGAAAACCATATCAACATAATTGGACCAAATGCAAATCCAATAATTTTTGTACCAAAACGTTGAAAGAAAAAAAGTAAAGAGATAATGGTAAGTACAATGCCTACAGTTAAATTATTACCAGGTACAATAATTTTTTCCAAGCCTTTAATGCCCGCTAATCCTTCAATAGCCGAAGACACAGATACAGGTGGTGTAATCATACCATCGGCAAGTAACATGGCAGCCCCCACTATAGCGGGAATATATATCCATTTTACATAGCGACGAATTAATGCAAACAAAGAAAAGATTCCACCCTCACCACGGTTGTCTGCACGAAGTGTTAAGAAAACATATTTAAAAGTAGTCTGTAAAGTTAAAGTCCAAAAAACACAAGAGATGGCACCATAAATTAATTGTTCTGTAATGACTTTGTGATTAATGATGGTACTAAATACATACAAAGGAGAGGTTCCGATATCTCCGTAAATAATTCCTAAAGTAACTAATAAGCCTGCAACAGAGAATTTGTGGGTATGCCCATTGGTGGTATGTGCCATGAATCAAAGTGAATTGAGGACAAAGTTTATAAAAATAATAATTAGAAACAGCTTATTAGACTAAGTATTTTAAAAATACTGCCAATTATTTTTACAAAGGCTTATAAATACCCCATTTTGCTTCCACCGCTTTGAAACGAAAATCAAAAATTCCTTGAAGCTGCTTTTTGACCATGACCACCTGGGCAATATCCCCTAAAAATCCTAAGGGAATTTTATAGTGGACAATATCTTCCATTTTCACGCCTCCCTTTACCTCGGTAAAATGGTGTTGATGGTGCCACATGGTATATGGGCCAAAGCGCTGCTCGTCTACAAAATAGGCACCCTCTTTTACATGGGTAATTTCCGTCATCCAATAAAGTGGTATGCCCAAGAGGGGTTTTACGGTGTATTCTATAATTTGACCCGGGTACATTTTAGCGCCATGGTGCTTGCTAATTATGTTAAAGCCCATTTTTTCAGGGGTAATTTTAGCAAGGTTGGCTGGACTACTAAAAAAATCCCAGGCTTCTTGAAGGGAAATAGGAATAAACTGCTCGGTGTGAAGGCTATATACTTTTGACATACTATAACAACAACACATTGTCGTTTTTGTTGTAATAAATTAGCTTAAAGCCACTAATTTTATACTATGATAACTAAGGCCGCCCAATTAAAGGCATTTGAAACCATTTACGAGAACTTAAATGCCCAACAAAAACTGGCCGTGGATACGATTGATGGTCCCGTGATGGTCATTGCAGGACCTGGTACAGGCAAGACCCAAATACTAGGCGCCCGCATTGGTAAAATACTTTTAGAAACCGATACCGCTCCTGAAAACATATTATGTTTAACCTATACAGATGCAGGCGCGATTGCCATGCGCAAAAGATTAGTGGGCTTTATTGGAGCCAGCGCTTATAAAGTAAATATTGCCACCTTTCATTCTTTTTGTAACGATATCATTCAAGATAATTTATACTTATTTGAAAAGCCCAGCCTAGATCCTATTTCAGAATTAGAAAAAATTGAACTGCTTAAAAAACTAATCGATCAATTTGATAAAAACAATCCTTTAAAAAGATACCGTGGCGATGTGTACTATGAAATGAATAACCTAAGCAGGTTATTTAGTGCCATGAAAAAAGAAGGTTGGACAAGTACTTATTTAGTGGAGCAAATTAACCGCTATATCACAGAAATTCCTACTAGAGATGAATTTGTATATAGGAGAAAGTACAAGCAGTTTGAAGCTGGTAGCTTGAAACAAGGATTGGTAGACGCTGCTATGGAAAAAATGGAAAAATTAAAAGCAGCCGTACTTGCTTTTGATACTTACCAAACACTAATGAAATCACATAGCAGGTATGATTTTGATGATATGATTAATTGGGTGATTGCAGCTTTTAAAGAAAATAAAAACTTACTCGCACAGTATCAAGAAAAATATTTGTACATATTAGTAGATGAATACCAAGATACCAGTGGAACGCAAAATGAACTGGTACAATTACTGGTAAACTATTGGGAGCAACCTAATTTGTTTGTAGTAGGCGATGACGACCAAAGTATATTCAGGTTCCAAGGTGCCAATGTTGAAAATATGTTGCACTATCAAAAGCAGTACCATCAAGACATTACCACCATTGTACTTGAAAATAATTATAGGTCTACCCAGCCTATTTTAAATGCCTCTACTTTATTAATTAATAATAACCAAGAAAGGCTTATTAATAAAATGGAGGGGCTCTCCAAAAATTTAATTGCTTCTTTACCAGAAAATAAAAATATTGAAATCCTTCCATCTATATATGCCTACAACGATCCTCAAGAAGAAATGATAGGCATTGCAGAAAAAATTAATCAACTCATACAAGCAGGTACGGCTCCGAAAGACATAGCGGTATTGTATAAAGAAAATAAATACGGAGAAGAGATTGCGCATTTTTTACAACAAAAAAATATTCCTTTATTTAGTAAAAGAACCGCTAATTTATTTGATCAGGTACTCATTCAGCAAATTATTAGAATATTAGACTACCTCGCCTGCGAATGGGACCAACCCAATGAAGGCGCAAATATATTATTTGAAATTTTACATTTCTCTTGGTGGAAAATTTCACCTATTACCATTGCTACACTCACCGTAGAAGCGAATCAATTAAAATACGCACACCCAGAAAATACTTTTAGAAAAGTATTAATTGATAAAACCAAGGACGTACAAACTGCTTTGTTTAGTGAAGGCGGCATGAGTGAGGTGGCCAAGGCCATGCAGGTATTAGAGGACTTAATGTGGCAAGTGGCCAATGTGACTTTAGTGAATTTAGTAGAACAGGTTTTACAAAAAACAGGTATTATTCAAAATGTGTTAACAGGGCCTAATAAAAGCCACGAATTAAATTTAGTGAGTACCTTTTTTGATTTTATCAAAGAAGAAACCCATCGTCATCCAGCGCTACATTTAAATAGTTTGGTAGATATGCTAAAACTAATGCGTAGAGAAGATATACGTTTACCCCTTCCTATTACCACCGGCTCTGATGCTGGCGTGAATTTATTAACCACCCATGGTAGTAAGGGTTTAGAATTTCAATATGTATTTTTAGCAGGTACCAATGCACAGTATTGGGAGAAGAAAAGAAGAACAGCTAGTGCGGGCTATACCCTACCCGATACGGTATTAAGTAGTTTAGAACATGCCGATGATAAAGAAGAATTAAGAAGATTATTTTATGTAGCTATCACTAGGGCCAAACAATTTTTAACTATTTCCTATAGTCAGTATAAAGCAGATGGTAAAGAAGCAGAACCTAGCCAGTTTATTATTGAAGTATTGGAAGGCAAAGAGGCAAGCATTCAGAAAATAGAATTACCACAGGATATTAAAATTGCTTATAAACTTCTTCGTTTGCAATCGGCGCCCATGCCTGAAATTCAACAATTAGAAGATGACTTTATCAATCCTAAGCTTGAAAAGTTTTCAATGAATGTAACGGCACTCAATAATTATTTAAAATGTCCATTACATTTTTACTATAATAGTTTAATTCGTGTGCCTGCAGGAAAATCGGAGGCCACCACTTTTGGTTCAGCCATTCACGATGCCTTGAATAAACTATTTAAAAAAATGCAAGAAGCGGGCAATAATCAATTTCCCGATACACAAACCCTTATTCAAGATTTTAACTATTACATGAATAGGCATCGTGAAGCCTTTACACAACAAGAGTTCAAGGATAAAACCGAATTAGGCGAAACCGTACTTATTAAATATTATGATAGGTATATAAACGAATGGAACAAAGTAGTGTCTACAGAATTCAGAATAAATAATATAGTGGTAAAAGAAATTCCTTTAAAAGGTACCATTGATAAAATTGAATTTAATGGTAAGCAAGTAGTGGTGGTGGATTACAAAACAGGCAATATAGAAAACGCAAGAGAAAAATTAAAAGGACCGAATGAAAAAAATCCTTTAGGAGGAGATTATTGGAGACAGGCCGTTTTTTATAAAATACTTTTAAACCATCACCCAAAAAATTGGGAAGTGACTACCGCTGAATTTGACTTTATAGAACCCAATAAGAAAAAGGAATTTGAAAAAATTGTAGTGCCTATCACAGATGCCGATATCACCACCGTAAGTCAGCAAGTACAAATGGTTTGGGAGAAAATACAAGCCAAGGACTTTTACACCGGTTGTGGCAAGGAGGATTGTCATTGGTGTAATTTTGTCAAAACAAATGAATTAGCAGTGGCCCTGCATGAAATAAAAGCGGCCGCTGAATCAGAGGAAGAATAAATCAATTAAGTTTGCATTCTATGAGGAAGTTTTCAATTCTAAAATTTTTGGTCTTGGCTGGATGGGCGCTTTCAAGCATTATGCAATTAGAAGGTTGCGCAAATATTGTACCTCCTAGTGGAGGCCCTAAAGATAGCCTGCCTCCTTATATAATTGTAGCAAGGCCCATTGATTCTGCAACCAATGTTCATCCTAAAGAAATTTTAGTAGGCTTTAACGAATACATTACCACTACTTCTATTCAAGAAAACTTAATCATCTCTCCTACTTTAAAAAATAGTCCACTTATTGATGCACGTTTAAATAGTATTAGAATAAGAATTGCCGATACCTTATTAGACAATACCACTTATAGCATTCAATTTGGAAATGCCATTAAAGATGTAAATGAAGGAAATATCTTGAAAAACTTTACCTATGTATTTAGCACTGGGGAGCGTTTAGATACCGGAAAAATAAATGGCAAAGTAATACTTGCTGAAAATGGAAGAGTAGACAGTAGTTTATTGGTGGTGCTTCACCCTTCGGGAAAAGATTCAGCTATTTTTAAAGAACGGCCTAATTATTATACTAAGCTTAATGGTAAAGGACAATTCGGTTTCAATTTTTTACCAAAGGGCAGCTATAATATTTTTGTACTCCCAAATGATTACACCAAAAAATACGACGATAGTACAAAACTATTTGCATTTTTAGACAGCGCTATTCGTATTGAAACCACTAAAGACTCCCTTTCGCTTTATGCTTTTCAAGGAGCTAAAAAACCAGAAAAAAGAAAGTCAAGTACCACTGTAAAAACAACTAAAAAAGCAGGTCCTGTTTTAAAATACAGTAAAGACTTTGACGGAAGTGAACAAGATATTTTGCACCCCTTGCATTTAAGCTTTGAAACGCCTATTCATTTTAATGATAGCTTCTCTATTGCATTATGTGATACTTTCAATAAAAAATTAGAAGCCGCAAGTATAAGCATCGATACCGCGCATCCTGAAACTATTGCTATTGCTTATCCTTGGAAATTTTCCACCAAGTACCGATTAATCATTCCTCAAGCATCTATTAAAGATTCATTAAATAATATTTTAGTAAAAACAGATACCCTACAGTTTATTACAAAAAGTGAGGAGGCTTATAATAGCGCTACCATTAAAATGAAGGGTTTTGAAAATTTAAAAAATCCAATACTGCAATTAACACAAGACGATAAAATAAAATTTAGCTACCCAATTACTAGCGCGCTTGTTAATATTGATAGGTTACCCCTTGGAGAATATACCCTTAGATTGTTATTAGATAATAACAATAATGGTAAATGGGATACTGGCGCTTTTTATGGCAAGAAAAAACAACAACCAGAAATAGTAAAATGGTTTGCTTTGCCGTTGAATATTAGAGCCAATTGGGAGAATGAAATAAATTTGATTTTAAATAAGTAATTTTATAGCCACTTTAACAATATGCAATTACCTTCTACTTTATTAGAAAACGCAGTGGCTGAATTTGCCAAGCTACCAGGCATTGGTAAAAAAACTGCACTACGATTGGTATTGCATTTATTAAAACAAGAGCAGGACGTAACAAATAATTTTAGTGAGGTGCTCAAAAAAATGCGCAAAGAAATTCAGTTCTGTCAGAAGTGTTATAATATTAGCGATGGAACTATTTGTTCTATATGCGCGAATTCAGGTAGACAAAAAAATACCATTTGTGTAGTAGAAAATATTAGAGACGTCATAGCAATAGAAAACACACAACAATTCAATGGCACTTATCATGTTCTAGGTGGTATTATCTCTCCATTAGATGGTATTGGTCCCGAGCAATTAACTATTGAAGCGTTGATTGACAGAGTTAAAAAAGATAAAGTAACAGAGTTGGTTTTTGCATTGAATCCCAATATTCAAGGCGATACCACTATATATTATATTCAAAAAAAGCTAGGACCCAGCACCTGTATGATTACCACTATTGCTAGAGGTATTGCTTTTGGAGGGGAATTAGAATATGCCGATGAAATGACCCTAGGCAAGAGTATTTCCAACCGCCAACCTATACACCAGTATATAAAATAGGCCAATTCAGTAGAAATCTATAATTTTGATGTTCAAACATTAAGTATGAAAGCTATATTCGTTTTATTATTCGCCCTTATAGTAAGTACCCCTAGCTGGGCACAAAAAAATTATAGCACTAGTAATGCAGAAGTACATTTTATAGCAGTGGATGATAATGATATTGATGCTGTGAATAAAAATGCAGTGAGTCGTCTACAAGCCAATGGTGATCTAAGTTTCATCATGCTTATCAAAGACTTTACATTTGAAATGGAAGGCATGCAAAAACATTTCAATGAAGAATATTTAGAAAGCGATCAATTTCCTCGCGCCTTTTTTAATGGCAAAATCACCAATTTTTCAAGCGTGAATTTTGCCAAGGATGGCAGATACCCTATCACAGTGACTGGCTCCATGCAAGTACACGGGGTCAATAAAGCCATGCAAACAAGCGGTACGCTTGAGATTAAAAATGGTATCCCTACTGCCACTGCAAAGTTTACTGTCACCTTAAAAGACTTTAAAATAGGTGGTATTCTCATTAAAATGGTAGCCGATAAAATCAATGTAGATATTAAAGCTACCTACCAATAATTCAGCATAACCAAGCTTTATTGTAGAATAAGGCCATTATTTGGCTGGAAAGCAATAGTGTATTAACTTTGCACCGCATTGCAGGCGGATTTGTTTATTGTTCAACCTGCTTTCCGAAAGGAAAAAAAAGAACTAATAAACGATACTATTGACACCCCCCACTTTTTTAATAGTATTATTAGTTACTCTCTTTTCTTTTGGATACATGCATAAAAATTTATTTATGTCAATTCAAGAGACGCTCAAAAAAAGAATATTGGTGATTGATGGTGCCATGGGTACCATGATTCAGCGCCATAAATTAACGGAAGCCGATTACCGCGGTACAAGATTTGCCGATTGGCCTTCTGATCTTAAAGGCAATAACGACTTACTATGCATTACCCAACCCGCCATTATTACGGGTATTCATTTACAATATTTAGAAGCAGGTGCCGATATTATTGAAACCAATACTTTCAGTAGTACTTCTATTGCCATGGCCGACTATGATATGCAATCATTGGCTTATGAATTAAATGTGGCAGCTGCTAAATGTGTGCAAGAAGCCATTAAGCAATACAAATCAAAACATCCTAACGCCACAGAGAAATATATTGCAGGTTCTATTGGGCCCTTAAATAAAACTTTAAGTTTATCTCCCGATGTAAACAATCCTGGTTTTCGCGCCGTTACATTTGATGAAGTAGTAACAGCTTATACAGAACAAATTAAGGGACTAGTGGAAGGAGGCGTAGATGTGATTTTAATTGAAACCATTTTTGATACTTTAAATGCGAAGGCCGCCATATTCGCAGTGAAAGAATATTTTAGAAAAGAAGGTAAACCTGAATTACCTATGATGATTAGTGGCACCATTACCGATGCATCGGGCAGAACCTTAAGTGGTCAAACCTTATCGGCCTTCTATACTTCTATTGCACATGCCAAACCTTTAAGTGTAGGTTTAAACTGTGCTTTAGGCGCACAAGAAATGAGAAGTCATATTGAAGAGCTTTCTCAAATCGCATCTTGTTATACATCGGCTTATCCCAATGCAGGACTGCCGAATGCCATGGGAGAATATGATGAAGAACCCCATCAAACAGCACATTTTATTGAAGAGTGGGCGAAAAATAAATTTGTAAATATTGTTGGTGGCTGTTGCGGTACTACCCCAGACCATATCAAACATATGGCAGACAATGTAAAAAATATTACACCCCGTTCACTTCCTATTCTAGACCCAACTATTTAAATTATGAGTGAAGAAATAATACATATTAAACCTTATTTAAGATTAGCAGGATTAGAACCTTTAATTATTCGTCCTGAAACTAATTTCGTGAACGTAGGGGAAAGAACCAATGTAACGGGATCTAAAAAATTTGCAAGACTTATTCGCGAGAACCAATATGAAGAAGCTTTGTCTGTGGCAAGACAACAAGTAGAAAGTGGTGCACAAATTATTGACGTGAACATGGACGACGCTTTACTAGAAGGTGTGAAAGCCATGACTACTTTTTTAAACTTAGTACAAAGTGAACCCGATATTTCCAAGATACCTATCATGATTGATAGTTCTAAATTTGAAATTATTGAAGCGGGTTTAAAATGTGTGCAAGGAAAATGTATTGTGAACTCTATTTCCATGAAGGAAGGAGAAGCCAAGTTTATTGAACAAGCACATATTTGTAAAGCATTTGGTGCGGCAGTCATTGTAATGGCTTTTGATGAAGTAGGACAGGCCGATACCAAGGACCGTAAAATAGAAATTTGTGCGCGTGCGTATAAAATATTAGTAGAACAAGTGGGATTCGATCCTCAAGATATTATTTTCGATCCCAATATTTTTGCAGTAGCCACAGGTATTGAAGAGCATAATAATTATGCAGTCGATTTTATTGAAGCTACCCGCGTTATTAAACAACAAATGCCACTTGCTAAAGTAAGTGGTGGTGTTTCCAACGTTTCTTTTTCTTTTAGAGGAAACGATGCAGTGCGTGAAGCCATTCATGCAGTATTCTTATTTCATGCCGTGAAAGCGGGTATGGATATGGGTATTGTGAACGCAGGTCAATTGGAAGTATATGATGAAATTGAACCTACCTTAAGAAATTTATGTGAGGATGTAATTTTAAATAGAAACAACGATAACAACGAAGCTACAGAAGCTTTAATTCAATACGCCGATACGGTTAAAGCCAAAGGAAAAGTAGAAGTAAAAAGCGCCGCTTGGAGAGAAGGTACGGTGGAAGAAAGATTAGCGCATTCTTTAATTAATGGTATTACCGATTTTATTGATGCAGATACAGAAGAAGCAAGATTACAATACAGTGAACCATTAGAAGTGATTGAAGGACCACTAATGGCGGGCATGAACCAAGTGGGTGATTTATTTGGATCAGGTAAAATGTTTTTACCACAGGTGGTAAAAAGTGCAAGAGTAATGAAAAAAAGTGTAGCCGTTTTAACGCCTTATATTGAAGCAGAGAAAGAAAGAAAAAAATTAGCTTCCATTAACCCCAATGGCGCAAGCAAGGGACCTGCTAAAATATTACTGGCCACCGTGAAAGGCGATGTGCATGATATTGGAAAAAATATTGTGGGCGTGGTACTTGGCTGTAATGGATATGAAATTATTGATTTAGGCGTAATGGTGCCTGCCGATAAAATTTTAGCAGAAGCACAAAAGCAAGAGGTAGATATTATTGGACTAAGTGGTTTAATTACACCTTCATTAGATGAGATGGTGTATATCGCTAAAGAAATGAAACGAAGAGGCATGACTATTCCACTTATGATTGGTGGTGCTACTACCTCTCGTATGCATACGGCTGTAAAAATTGCACCTGAATATGGAGATGGTGTGATACATGTATTAGACGCTTCAAGAAGTGTAACGGTGGCTGGTTCTTTATTGAGTAAAGAACAAAAAGCGCCTTTCTTATTAGAATTAGAAAAAGCCTATGCAGGTTTAAAGTCCGATTTTGATAATAAAAAAACAACTAAGCAATCACTTAGTTATGCAGATGCTTTGCAAAACAAAGCAGTGATTGATTGGGAAAACTTTAAAGTGGTAGCCCCTAGTTTTACAGGTAATAAAGCCATTGAGATTACCGACTTATCGGTACTCGTAGACTATATCGATTGGAAACCCTTTTTCATTGCATGGGAATTGCATGGAAATTTCCCTGCTATTTTAACAGATAAGGTAGTAGGTGAAGTCGCTACCAAATTATATGCTGACGCACAAAAACTTTTAACTCAAATTATTGAAGAGAAATGGCTAAGCGCCAAAGGGGCTGTGGGTTTCTGGCCAGCTAGTTCTAATAACGATGATGTACTTGTTGAAAATGGTCAAGAAAAAATAGCCTTGCATTTTTTAAGACAACAAGCTAAAAAAACAGTAGGTCAACCCAATTATTCTTTAGCCGATTTTATTTGTCCAGCTACTGAAAACAAAAAAGATTTTATTGGCGCCTTTGCAGTCACTATTCATGGTATTGAAAAACATATCAAAAAATTTGAAGAGAACTTAGACGACTATAATAAAATTATTTTACAAGCACTTGCAGACAGGCTCGCAGAAGCCTTTGCAGAATATTTACATGCTAAAACTAGAAAAGAATATTGGGGTTATGCTGCAGATGAAACTTTAAATAATGAATCTTTAATAAGTGAGCAGTATGTGGGCATTCGTCCTGCACCTGGTTATCCTGCTTGTCCGGACCATACTGAAAAGTATACCTTGTTTAATTTATTAGACGCTGAAAAAAATACAGGCATTAGTTTAACTGAAAGTTTAGCCATGTATCCAGCTTCCAGTGTTTGTGGATGGTATTTTGCAAATCCACAAAGTCAATATTTTGGATTAGGTAAAATTAGTCAGGACCAAGTATTAGATTATACCAAAAGAAAGGATAAACCTTTAGAGTATATCACTAGATGGTTACAACCAGTGATTGACTAATGATACTTTAAAGAACTATACTTTATTTCTTAAATTTTTTCAAACAACCACCATAAACGTTTGCGTGGTTTCACTTTGTAATTCTTGTGTACATATTTACTTATATGTTCCATGGCTTCGTCCACGCTATCGGTGAATAACATAAATTTTTTATCTCCCTCGGCAATAGTGCCTTCTGCAATCATGTGATCCATCCAATGATGAAAAGGTTCATAGTATTCTTTGCCCATGACTACAATAGGAAAATCGTTGATGACCTTGGTTTGTGCTAAGGTTAAGGTTTCAAAAAATTCATCCTGCGTACCAAAGCCTCCTGGCATTATAATAAAAGCATAGGAATATTTTACCAACAACACTTTTCTAATAAAGAAGTAACTAAAGGTTATGGAAGTTTGTGTGTAGGGATTTGGTGCTTGTTCGAAAGGCAATTTAATATTACATCCAACAGAAGTACCTCCATTTTCAAAAGCGCCTCTATTGGCCGCTTCCATAATACCAGGACCCCCACCTGTCATGGTGGTAAAACCTAGTTCGGCAATTTTTTTTCCTATTTCTCTAGCCATTTTATAGTAAACATGATTTTCATCAAATCGTGCAGAACCAAAAACGGTCACACTAGGGCCTACAAAATGTAGGGTTCTAAACCCTTTAATAAATTGTATGAAAATTTGAAGGGCAAATAAAAATTCATTCACCCTGGGCTTAGGGCCCTCTAAGTCATACTGCTTAAAGGCCGGAATAATTCTTTGCTTTTCTGTTGATTTCATAAGTTCTTCGAATTTTTAACAAATTCTATTATTGAAGTTAGAATAAATATTGAAGCATAGTACTTTAAATAAGCTAAATTTGACATAACATTTATACGACCTATGAAGCCCTTGATTGCCATTTCATTTCTATTTTTTTCATTACTATGCTCCTTCCAAGGATGGTCTCAAAATACTTCAAAGCCACTAGTTGTAGTGGAACAAATACAAGCCTACTCTTATTTAAACCCAACGGCTAGTTATTGGCAAATTCCAGCGAACATCAATCCTATTTTAGAAACTTTAGATACGAGTCTTTTTGTCACTTTAAAAATGCAAAGAGATAAAAACTACACTACTACTACAAAATCACTCACTAAGCTAACACAGGCGGGTAAAATAAAAATAGATTGGTCTAATAGTATGCAGGTTCCTTATCATGCCTATATAGAAATATATGAAATGGACCCACAATTTGCATACCAGAATGATTTAGTCAAATTATCTAAAGAAAAAAAAGACAGCATTCATTCCGTTTGGTTTATCGCCTGTTCAATATTTAATCTAAAGCAAGAGCGTGTTTTTCAAAAAACAATTATGCTGGGCTTTACCCCTATTGAATCCTTGGGAATAGGTTATACCATAAGATCTTCTGCTAGTATGCCCAATCTAATGTATAATGCCATTACAAAGGCCATGAACTATTTGGACACGGAGGGAGATGATATAGATTTTATAGATGTCAAAATTCCAGCAGCCTACGCTACTGATAATTATTGGATGCCCTTTGTACACAATATGCCTAGAGTCTTATTTGATACAAGTAAGAAGTTTATTTCTTTTGTAGACAATGCAGGACTACATGCATTAAGAATGCCTCCAGCTGTTTTGAAAAAGATAAACAACAAGGATAAATCTGAAAACAATCCCTACAAAGACATTGTAGAAATTATTAGAAAAACGAGACCAGTATTTAGCAAAAATGAATACTATCAGGTCATGCAGCCCTTAAGAGATATTAAAAATAATATCGATTATTCTTTAGATTCCTATATTGAATTTAATGTAGAGCCTGTATTCAATGATAATAACCCCAAGTTAGCAATTCAATTTTTATCCGAAGCTACACACCGTATTTTTCAAGATAAAGACAGTATTGGTTATTTTACAGTGAATGATTTTGTGAAAGAAGAAAACAAATTTTATTACCCTGATATAGTGTACAATGGATACGATTCTAGCCATATGTCCAACCTAGGTACTTTATTTGCAAAACAGCCCATCAAACATTCAAGAGTTATTAGCGGTAGTGCAATGCAGCATGAATTTGTCATTCAACTGAATTATGAAAATAATATTACGACCGTACTTATCGATAAAAAAATAGTAATGGCCATTAGTGGAAATAAAAAACCTATACAAATGGTAGAAAAAAGAACTGCCCTGCCTGCATTAGAAAATTTATTATTACTTATTGCCTATGCAGAAATTTTTCAACAACCTGGATAAAACAAACTAGCTAAACAAAATAGTAGATGCGTATTGTAAGTTATAATGTCAATGGAATTAGGGCCGCTATTAAAAAAGGGCTCATTGAATGGCTCACCGAATACCCCGTAGATATTTTTTGCGTGCAAGAAACCAAGGCTACTCAAGACGATATTGACCTTTCTTTATTCACCCAACTTGGCTATCATGTTTGCTGGTTTTCCGCTCAAAAAAAAGGCTATAGTGGGGTAGCCGTTTTTAGTAAAATCAAACCCGATTTAGTGCAAACTGGTAATGGATTTGAGCTGAGCGATTTTGAGGGCAGGGTGATTAGAGTAGATATAGGGGACATTACTATTGTAAATGCCTATTTCCCCTCTGGTAGTAGTGGCGATGAAAGACAGACCTATAAATACCAGTGGTTGAAGGAATTTGAAAGCTATATAAAAAAGCTTCAAAAGAAACGTTCTAAAATTATTCTTGCAGGAGACTATAATATTGCGCACCAAGAAATAGATATTCATGATCCCAAAGGCAATAAAAAATCTTCTGGTTTTTTACCTGAGGAAAGGGCATGGATGGATTCATTTTTAGCAAATGGATGGGTAGATAGTTATAGAAAAATAAATCCAACCACCACAGGTGGTTATTCCTGGTGGACACAAAGATTTCCTAGTGTGAGACTCCAAAATAAAGGATGGCGCATTGATTATTTATGCACCACAGAAGCTTTAGCAAGTTCCATCAAAGCCGCTACCATCTTACCGATGGTGAAACATAGTGATCACTGCCCTATCGTATTAGAATTAAAGTAAAATATAAAATAATTGTACATGAAGGTTTATAATATTAGTTTTCAAATAGATCCTGCTTTGGAATTTCAATGGTTGGAATGGATGAAAAATAATTTTATTCCACAAATTTTAAGAAGTCAAAGTTTTAGTGATCATAAATTATATCAAATTGAAGTGCAAGCCGACCAATCGCCTACTTATACTTTGCAACTTTATTGTGACAACATCGAGCTATGGCAGTCGTACCAACAATTACACGCTTCCACCCATTTACAGGAAGTACAAGTCACCTGGGGTGAAAAATGCTACTATTTTTGCACCGAAATGCAAATTGTGAATTGAATGTGGATAGATTAAATAGCCGAAACTCAAGGCAGGCCTATATTTCAGCCCATTATCAATGAAACTCAATGCCAACAAGGCTTTCATATGTTTTTCATAGAATACATTATACTAACGAATTGCTTGATTTTGCACGAAAACCTTACTATTTAAGGGTTTCAAGGGAAATAGAATACTCAAATTTTGAAAAAAATATTTTTTCAATTGATAAAACCCAATAAATTTGTTACATCGTTTTAAACTTATAAAAAACACATCTATGAACAAAGCAGAATTGATCGCTCACATTGCTGACAATGCAGAGATCGCAAAAACACAAGCTAACGCAGCTTTAGACGCATTT
>Ga0222712_10001183_pt1 | contig 33277 bp, 38 predicted proteins | sample C33_657DmetaG_FD_165043 | JGI IMG/M metagenome (GOLD analysis project Ga0222712, IMG submission 165043) | Estuarine water microbial communities from San Francisco Bay, California, United States - C33_657D | ecosystem: Environmental > Aquatic > Marine > Unclassified | place: USA: California...
CATCATAAGACAACTTTCCTAAATCTGAATAATAAGGCATATTTTCATAAAACCAAAGTTGACCGTCAACTTCAATAATTTTTACAACTGATTTCTCAAAAATATCAATTGGATTTTTCTCTAACCACTTATCCAATTTATCTAATACGGTATATCTAGCTTGATTGTTTTCAGTTATAGCACAAAAATTTATGAATCTATCTTTTACTTTTATAATGTAATCGTAAAATAATGGATCCTCATAGACGTAATAATATTCGACATCAATTGATGAAATATCAACAGCTTTTAATAATTTAAAAAACTTTAACTTTTCCAAGGCGCAGTATCCCAACCCAGTCTAATATAACGAACTCCTTTGTGTTGTAGTCCTTCTTTGACTGTTCTAATAAATGTGCTTGTATCAATTGGATCATATAAAGGTATCTCCAATGCTTCCATTAATTTGCTGTCATCATCCAATAAATGCCCTCGTCCGCAGATACTATAGCATCCGTTGGCGCCTGCATTAACAAAAAGTATGCTTCCATAATTTTCAGCCCAACCTTTAATATTAAGTTTGATTTGTTCGTATGCTTTATATATTACAAATCCAGCAACCCCGTATATAATAACACGTTTTCCTTGACTAGCAAGGCCCGCGGCAATATTGACCATATTAGGTTCTTGTACCCCGCAATTGATTATGTTATAATTGCCTTCAGTCCATTTCCACATATCGCAATGTAGAAAATATATTTCACCTGGATAGCGATTTAAAAATTTATGTAAAGTTTCTCTCATCTTCTAACCATTTGTAAAACTCTTTTCCTCTCTGGATGTCAATTAACTCTTGCGGATTAACAGAGTCCTTGGGTCTAGTAACATCACTTCTAAATCCTGAAAGTATATATTCCCAGGCCTCTGCTGGAAATATTTCCATCTCACGCCAATCTTCTACTTGTGCATCTTTATACAAATTCCAATATTCATTTGATCGCTTTGAATATTTGTAGTGTGCTAGGATAAAATTCATTACCCCATCAAACTCATCATTAGTTTGTTGATTATATTCATCTTCACTTAATGCACCATCAATATAATTTGTAAGTCTTTTTAAAGCTGATGTTGTTAAGTAAAGTCCAGTTGATTCAATTGGTTCAATAAAAGCAGAACATAAACCAATAGCAACAACGTTATCCTTCATATGAACCTTATTGCGGCCTGTACGCATACCAACTGAGCCAATATCTTTCCTCTCGACTTTTAAATGAAACTTTTGTTGAATGTATTCAATAAATTCATCCATAACATCAAACTTGTCACTATGTACGTATCCAACTGCTAGTTGATCTCCTAATGGTATGTTCCATATCCAACCGCTATTTGCGGCTTTGAATATTGAATATGGCACACACTGAAACTGTTTGTCAGTATAAGCGTGTCTAAACACCAATGCTTTATTGTTAGGAACTTTGTTTGATATGTCAACAAAATTATTGTTCCAATTAGTCAACAATTTTTTAAAACCTGTTGAATCAATAACTAAATCAAATCCAATAATGTCTTCAGCCGTAGCGTCTTTTCTTATAATAGTTAAATTTTTAAATTGTCCAACAAGTGTGTCCATGTATTTTAATATATCAGATGCTCTAAAATGTACGGAGATATCTTTATATTCATAAATGTTATCTGGAACTTTATTAATAGCCATCATTCTATCAAGACTACTGCTATTGTATTTGTCTGTTTGTCCAATACCAAATGGAAAAGTGAACTTCTCACCTTCTTGATTGAAACCATCAAATACAATACCTAACTTCAAAGTACCGTTGCAATGCTTAATAATATCTGCATGACTTATTCCAAGATCATTTAGAAAATGCGACACATCGGGTATAAGAGCTTCTCCAACTCCAATTGGACTATTCTCTTCTGGATAGGTCCAAACGATTTCTTTATCCGGATATTGTTTGGCTAGATAAAAAGCAGTTAGATATCCTGAAGTTCCTGCACCAACGATTGCAATTCTTCTAATGTTTCTATTTTCCTGTAATGCCATTTTTTATTATTCTCTTCCATTTGTTTTATGCCTTTACCTTTTATTGTCTTACAAAAAACAATATTAGGAAGTGCATCAGTTTTGTTTACAAATACTTTTTCTAACTCGTCTCTGTTATGTCCGTCAACTACTTGCGTCCACCACCCATAATGTCTACACAAGTTAATAATAGGTTCAATTTTTAATATACTGTCTATATTACCAGTTACTTGTGAATTATTATAATCAACAGTTACAAATATATTTTTAATTTGATTGTGTCCAATAAATTGTAATGCTTCTAATGTATTGCCCATTTGTAAACAAGCATCGCTTAGGTTTACCCAAACTTGTTTTTTAGTGGACATTGCAATACCAATTGCAACTCCAAGAGCATTGCCCATTGTTTCTTCTCCGTAGTCCACAAACGAAACTTCATCGTGTTTAACTCCAACACTAAGTTGTTCAATATTTTTTATGTATTGTAAGTCTTGCCAAACAAGATAATATGCCTGTGCTCCAAACGGCTTACCAATTACAATGTAATCTTCGATACTAACAATGCCTTTTGAAAATAATATGTCAACATAGTCAAGCATACTTAATGCACTTGCTATGTGGCTTAGTTTATTTTCAAATGAGTATTCTAGTAAACGTTTTCGATTCATTTAAATGGCTTCCTTGGCAAGTAAAAATCACCGCCACAATAGTCCCAACGACATTTAGTTCCAGAATTAAACAACACATTCATTTTGGTAACAGCTAATTTATCATTCACTAGGTTAGTATATGGTGTTTCAGGTATACATTCTCTTAGGTAATTGGTCATGTGTATTCCGCAGTTAAAAACATTACCATCACCATTGATGGTGATACTACGTGTGCCAGCGGCGCAATGCCAACCTCTGTTATCAACACCTTTTTTAAATAAATCATTGGTATTGTACATTATACCGTCAATACAATAAAGTTGTTCAGTCTTATTGTATTTGTTGTAAAATTCAATATGACGTTTTGATGTTTCCTCATTATATGCGTAATGACAAAAACCATAAATCATTTCACTGTTGATAATCTTATCATAGGTTAAACACTCTTTAACGTAATCATAAAACTCGTCAATATGCTCTTCTGGAATGTTTTCTAACATAACATCAAAATTATGTATAGCAATACCTAACTCTTTAATTCTATTAAAATTTTGTTTAAATGAAGCTAATTTGTTGGTTCTATCTTTTAATTCTAAGTAGTGCAGTGATACATTGAACTGTTCACACAATGGCAGCAATTCTTCTAATAGTTCTGTTTTAAATGTTAGATTAGTTTGCATTTCGTTATATGCTGTTATTCCTGTATCAGAACTTTTCTTTTTCACATATTTTAAAATGTCAATCACTTTGGGATGCCTTGTTGCTTCTCCCCCATGATAGTAGAACATCACACTATTAAATTTGTTCTTTTGAAAAAATTCAAAAAGTTTGTCAATACTGGTAATAATATCTTCATACTTGTAATGTCGTCCTGAATGCCAATGGCAATAATTGCAGTGCAAGTCACAAGCTTCTGTAATTCTAAATGTTACATTGTACTCAGCATTATAACCACCGTGATCATTCACTTGTACTATTTTATATGATTCTATTGGCTTTATCTCGCCAACTTTCATTTCTTCTTTAGTTGTTATTTTTGTCATTATATGACCATCCTAGTACCAGTTACATCTAACTCAATGTAACTTAAACCTTTTATGGTTGGTAAATTTATAATTTGTTTTGCGGCAATTAATGGATCTACTGCTTGATCAATATGGCTTAAATTTCCTGTAAGTTTTGTCCTAACAAACCCTGGATGAACTAATTGCCAATTAATATGTTCAAATTGTTTTGACAGTTCCATCACACCCATGTTTAAAGCTGCCTTACTCATTCGATAATATATAGAAGCAGTGTCAGCTGATATCACATTCCCTTTAGTCAATGCGCCAAGTATACTTGTTAATACAACAACGTTGTCGTTAACATGAGGAGCAATATACTGTAAAAACTCAATGCTACGTGTTGCATTAACTTCCATTGTTTCATCTGCTTCAGTTGATATACCAATACAATAATATACTTTTGAGAACTTGTGTTGGAATACGGGCCAACTACTTTTATCTTTAATATCTAGTTGAATAAATTTAGGATCGTTTCTTCTACTCGTGCCAAGTGCATTAGGCAATAATTCGTATATTGCTTTACCAATACCGCTATCAACACCAATAACAATATCCTTAATCATTTTTCTTCTGCAATTTCATAAGTACATCCATGCCTCGATAACTTACATCAAAAGCCAATGACAAACGAGGAACTTCTGTTTTATTTGGACGGACACCGTGTTTGAGCCAACTAGGGAATAATATCAATTCTCCTGTTCGTGTTGATATCTCTTGACAATTTTGTGATAGTTTGTGTTCGTCATCTTGTGGCAACGTAGATGCTAATGCTTCATTAGGATCTTGAAAATATATATTTCCTTGCTCGTCAGATTCTTTATACACATAAAAACAACCTGATATAAAATAAGGACTATGGTTGTGCATGATTGCATGACCACCATTGTTATACTTGTTTGCCCAAGAGTAATGTATGCTAGGACTTTGTACCAATCCTAATTCTTTCCAATAGACTTCAATGTGCTGATTAATAAAATCCCAAACATCAGATAATGTTTTTTCTTTGTGTAAGAACAACATTCCATTGGTGCTAGTACTTACTTCCTTGCCTGTACCTGAAAGCTCTGCATAGGTAGCCGTGTTCTCATCAAACTGATGAAAGAATGGTTCAAGCCTTCGCATAAAATCCAAATGATCATAGTTAGGCATTGTTACCCTATATATTCGTGTAGGAAATAAATTCACTATGGACATGATATATTATAACACATTTGGGTTATAAAACACAAGAAATTGTGGAACGAACCAAACTTGCTTGGCAAACTTATGGAACATCCAAAATCCTTCAAATGTACCTTCTGGATAATCTGATGGAACAAAAAGTATCCTAGACTTCAATGTTTGTAGAGTTGGCCTCAATTTATTAAAAGTTCCTCGAATATGTATTTCATCTAGTTTGGAGATTTTACCGCTATAAAACTTATCTTTAGAATCTGTTTCAGCTTCGTTAAACTCTGCTCCCTTGTATACATGATATAAATCTTCTTGTTTGCCTAACCATATACCAACCTCAACCAATTGGTCAAACAGTTCTCTAACCTGTTCTACAGTAGTGAACTTATAATCATCATTATAAACAAAATTTTGATGGTAATCTAATAAATTATTAGCATTATCAAACTCCATATCAGATTGTTCTTTTAACTTATCAAACTCTCCATTACTTTGTTTCTCAACCCAATCGTTCCAAATAAAGAACATAAAGCCGTCAGACTTGTGTCCGTTATAAATGCTCCATTTCATTCTATGAAATATAGTTTTACAAAAACAATTTAATTGATAAGTAAACTCCACTACATCAATATATCCATTGCCATCCTTGTGTAGCATTGTTTCCATAACAATACCATCATAAAAAGGAATATTCCATTCCTGTAAATGTTTAAAACTTTCTCTATCGTAAGGATTATCTGTTACAGGCGGATTACCAAAATCTTGTCGTTTACCTTCTTCAGCTAATGTCCTATCAATTACTTTGTTTACTTCTGCTATCTTCTTAGGATTAGCAACGTATACTCTAGGTCTTATTTGATAACTAGGATACTTCTCAGATAGTTTCTCAGATCGATTACTTCTTCTTTCAACTAAGAAATCAATAATGCTTTCAAACTCTCCGCCTCTTAGATATTCATCACTATCTACGTCATATACTTTCATTTAATATCTCCTGTAAGGACAAAGGCTGATAGCCCAATTCCTCAAATACATTTCCTGGTAGTCTTGGATCATTATGGCAATTGATAAAACTTGTGTTTAGACTGCTAAAAATATTGTTAAATTGATCTACCATTTCTTCTGTAATACTACTGCGTTTAAGAACTACAGATTCATATCGTGTAATCAAATTATTGTAGTTGTTATGTACAGTTGGACAATTAAAGTTTTGTCCCATAAATTCAAACTTACCATTTTTGATTATGTCTTCAAACTTTAAAGTTGTTACATAATCTAATTTAGACAACGTAATGCTATCAATAACAGATGAAGTTGTTACTGGTGTTACATATTCTAATCCAACTGGTAGCTCGTCATCTTCAAACAAATCATCAATTCCAGTCAAATAAGACACCGTTGGATGTCTAACTATATTCAAAACTTGAACATCGTAATCTTTACGTAGCTGATCTAAGAATACACGACTAAATGTTCCGCCAATTGCTTGACATTGTTCTAAAGTATTATAATCCTGTTTGTACTCAACTTCAGTTAGCATTCCTAAGTCAACTCTAGGCAAAGAAAAGTTGTTATAGCAATGCAAGTAAGACGCAACTGGACTAATTTCTTTTGCAAAGAACTTGTGCTTGATTCCAGGAAGACCACTCACTACAATCACTCTAAACTCCTTTGTACAAATTTCATTAGCTCACCATAATACTCATCGTCTTTCATTTCTCTGCCAGTAATTTTAAAACTACGAACTCCCATTTCTTTTAGTCTACGCATTGCTGGTGGCTCTATATCCATTTCTTCATACTTACTATCCTTATCTGGATTGAATTTAGGCAACCAACATTCTTCTACTTCACGACTGTACGGACGCCTTGCTGTGTTCTCATCAGCGATGGCTTTGAAGTGTTCGTCAAAATACTTACAACCCCAAACGCATGTGTCGTTTAACATCACTTCCCATTTGGTTTTATCAAGCTCATTGGCTCTAGGATCAAATATATGTTCAAAACGTGGGACTATCCAGTCGTACTTAGTTTCTAATTCCTTGTACCAGAAAATGTCTGAATCCTGTAATGGAATGTTTAGTCTACCCATTCCAGTAATACTGTATATTAAATCATACTTGGGAAAATTATCACGCACATATTGACGTAGTTTATCATTGACAATAATAAGAGCATTGCCCTCTCTGTGAAACTTCTCTAGTAATTCATTACCTAATGGATCAGCTAAATCAATATTATGATTACTAAAAGTTAGAGCTATACTTACACCTTTGCTGTAATAGTAATTGATAAGAGCATCACTATAATAAACTTCTCTATTGATTCTTCCACCGTTCCAATCACATTTATTAATTCCATCATAGACAACTAACTCGTTAGTATCAACTAAGTTGTGACTTAGAAACTTAACAAGTGGTATTGATTTACTGAATGCGCCTGCTAATAGATATCTCATTACATTAAAAAGCATTTGTCTTTAGGACAAATACCATCCGTTTTAATTCTGTAGCAACAATTATATAGTTGCAAGTTTGGTCCATACAAAAAGTATTTGTCTTTGTATAAACAAGTTTTACCTTTAGTTGTGAAGTTAGGATCAGCCCACAACTCTGAACGTGACTCGCCCAAACGCTTCTCATCTTCAAATTGTATTATGTTTGTAAGTTTGCTATCGTTTTTAAGTTGATTAAACTTATCTAGTATTGTATTGCTCACACCATCACCAAAATCTGTAATAGGAGTCAAATACACTTCTGAAGTTTGTGCAAGCTCTTTAACTTTAAAGTAATAAATTAAAGCATTCTCTTGGCTGTACATGATATCGTATCTACGTACATTATGCTGTGTCTGCATTACTTCGTAAAGTTCTTCAATGGACATTTCACTAGGATGTATACTTGCCTGCATTGTGAATGGCTGTTGAATTCCTTTAATTACTTTAATACTATAAGGACTTAGATTAGTTTGTATTACAAATGGAACATTCAACTCGTTAAAGCATTGTATAATATATTCAATGTCAGGATGCACAAAAGGCTCTCCACCAAATACAAATACTTCCACATTAGGATATGTTTCCCCTAACATCTTAACAAAGTTACGTATAGTTTCTCTATCTAAATTAGGGTAGATGCTTTTGTCCAAGTTGGTACAATAAAAACAACCGTAGTTGCATTTCATTGTAATTTCCCATTCAACTTGCATTTTTTACCTTTAATTGTTTTAACAATCCGTCACAATTACATGCCTTATGTGGACATATCATTGGCACAGTTTTTGTTATATTCTCGAAATAGTCTGGGTTATCAATTAAACTTGTACGTTTGCCATCTAAACAAAACTTGATAACACCGCCGTATACATCTACTTCGTAATTATTGTTATAGCAACTCCAACCTTGAAAATTAGTTAAGCCTTGATTAAAGACTTGATAATCATTAAACACATCATCGTCGTATACTAAATCTTTTTCAAAATCTTCTAAAAATTTAAAGTACTCCCAAAAGTCTTCTCTATAATGAAATAGTGTATGTACATCTTTTCCATATATAAAATGTGGGTGTATTTTTAATCCTTCAATACCTGCACAAATTTCAAACATCTCTTTAATAAGTGGCCACAATTTCTTATCGTGGTGTAACATTATGTTGACTTTACATTTATATCCACGACTCAACATTAACTTCATATTAGCAATGAATCTATCCCTGTTGGTACAATCAGCAGGATGGTAACTAAACAAAAATGCTATCTTATCATATTGTGGATGACTGGTAAAATCTCTCTCAGCATTAGTCACTACGTATACCCATTTGAACTTGTCAATTGCATGTAGCCTGTCCATTATATAATAATAATGAGGACTTAGTGTTGGCTCCCCGCCTAGTAAGCCCAAATTAAAATTCAAACTGCTACGACTTAAAGAATTAATAACAGCATCAACAACTTCACGCTTGCCCATCTGTCCCCATTTTTCTGCATACTCGTTACGTGCATAACAGTAAGAACAGTTCAACTGACAGATGGTTAAGACATCCCAATGCACATTAATGTGATCAGGATCTTGATCTATGTGATGTTGCTTTGAATACTTCACTGATACTCCTTTAAGAAATCCATAGATACAATAACATCTAATTCTTTATTTGTTCCTTCAAAAGAAATATTGTCGCCACCATCTATTGTTTGATAAAATAATACTTTGTTTAATGTGAGAACTTGTTTTGAATGTTTGGCTGCAAACATTACTAAATTAATATCGTTGTGTACATTATTGTCCATTGGGAATGGAAAATGTTCAATTACTTTACGTTTAAAAATAAACTGTGATAGTTGCAAGTGCTCTAAATTAAGATTGGATACAAACTCCTCTGGTGTAAGTAGCGCATCATTAAACAGGCGCATGAATGTCAGTTTGTCGTCTGTATTATATGTTGGGCAGTAGTTACCAGCAATGATATCTGCAACTAGGGGAACTTCAAAATTCTTTACTAGATAGTCATCATCTTCTAAAAAGTATACATACTCTCCTGAGGCTTTTGATAAAAGAAATTGATAGACTTTGGATAAGTTATCAAACTTATTAAAATAATAAGTTATATTAGGATGATAGTCTTCAGGGATTACATCATCACTATCATTATTGACTATAATCTCTACGTTGTTATTGTCAAGCAATAGTCGTGCAGATTTCAAACAGCGTTTGAATAACTCTGGACGTTTATGTGTAGGAATCAATATACTTAATTTCATTTTTTTAAGTAGAAGTTTACTTCTTTAATTTTTTCACCTGGTTCTGGGTAAAACTCTTCATCCATTTCCTTCTTGATTCCATCACAAATATAAAAGTGTTTGCATTTTACACAACTCAAATCTTTGCGATAAAATCTTTCTCTGTGGGCGGCGGCTTCCTTATAGGCCATCTGTACTTTTTCTTCTTCTGTATAAGGTCTGCTAACATCCATTTCTTGATTATAAGTTTCTCTATTCCAATCACGCACATCATATATGTGTTGGAATATGTTGTATTGATATTGCTCATATCCTTTCATATAACAATATGGAGTATAACGAACGATGATCTCAATATCTTTATTAATTTTATCAATACATTTTTTAATGCCGGTAGTTAAATCAGTTAAACTAAGGTCTGAAAAATCTTCATCATTATTTTCTAACCAATAGTTTAAAGTAATAAAATTAACTGCAACAGGATTGATTGAATTAATTAAATCAGCATAAACATTTTCAAGTTGATGGTAGTTTCTAGAATAAACTGTACAATTAATACGTACAATCATTCCTAATTCTTGTGCATTTTTGATTGCTTGTAATATCTTATCATAAGAACCTGGTCTATTAGTAATTGCTTCGTGTGTTTCTCTAGTAGGTCCATGCAAACTGAACAATATTTCTTTTAATCCATGCTCTTTGCTTTTACGCAAATGATTCATATTAGCAAACGTGCCGCCGTGACTTAAACAGCTAATACTTGTAAAGCGTTCATTGCAATAATCTAGTATCTTAAACCAATCAGGACTCATACTGCTTTCGCCGCCACTTAAATCAACTTCAGTTATACCGTAAGCATACAAATAATCAATTCTATCTTTAACAATTTCCCAAGCAGTTTTCTCTCCTAATCGATCTCTATAGTAACAAAATTCACAGTCGTAGTTACAGAGAGGACCAGTATCAAGTCTAGATCTATTGCATCTTTTATTTGTGTAATCATAATTTAATCCAGACACACTGAGTTGTTGTAAATCATGTTGAACAGGAGACTGCTTAGGAAATTTAAATTTAATAGTTTTAGTTTCCATTTGTTGTCTCCTTATAATATTTTATAAAAGAATCCTCAGTTGTTAAAAGCAAACCATTTAAATCTCGTTTAATGTCTTCTCTTCTTCTTTCAACACCTTTGCAAGTATAGTCAATGTCGTATATAACTTCTTTTCCAAAGACTGCACACTCAACAATAAATCTTGGACTACAATCTTCTTGTTCAGGAGTTGCTGTGTAAATGTAAGAATCAAATTGTTCAAATATATTATCAACAGGTGCTTGTCTTATAATGACTTTGTCGTTAGCAACGCTTTCGTAAATTTTTGGACTGTCTGTTACTACCAGATATTTTTCAAAATTATATTTAGAAATAACTTTCTTTAAATCGTCAACAGGCAATGCTCGACAATTGGTCGTTAAGTATAATAATGCAGTATTTGTTTTAACTTTTTTTGGTTGATGGTATTTGTTCCACAGAATTTTCTTAACGTAGTCTATTACTTCAATGTTGACATTTTCATATCTCTCAGGATATAATTTGCAGTCTTGCATCAAGTGTGCCTTTTTAATAGTCTTATGATTATGAAACTTTTCAAACTCATGTTCACTGCATCTAAACAAATACATATTATTAGTATAAAATACGCAACTTAAAAAACGCCAACTGCCGTCTACCACGCATACATTGTCCGCCATAACGATTTTAGGAACTGCACACTCATAGGTGTGTTCCATCATATCATTATATTCTTCTATAGTGAAATTATATTTGTCTTTAACTGCTTTTGCAAACAAATTTTTAGGAGTTCTGTCAGTTAATAGTATTGCTGACCTTATCCCGTTGATAGAACTGATATAGTAATAATCGATCAGTTCATAAAGATGGCCGCTAACTCCGTGATGGCATTCAAAAGAAGTGGTGAAGACGAGATCGTACTTCTTTAGATCGACAATTTTGGACATCTGTCACTCCTTTGGAGCGAAGATTTGTTCAAGAGTGATTGGGGTGTAGCCTAAAGAAACAAGCAAAGAATCTGAAAGATTTGGGAGCGGGCGATTATATTCTTTTTCTAGTTCTTCTCTAAAATTAGAATATCGTGAACAAGTTTGTTCAACAGCATCAACATCCACGTAGTCTAAATTTAGATTTTCTTTTTCCCAAACAGATATTATTCCATTATAATCTGCATATCCTTCAGGCATCTGAATTTTATGATTTTCAATCTCAACGTAACCACTCTTCAATATATCTTCAAATTTAATAGATGTTACGTCACTGAGTTGGTTTAATGTATATGAATTAACTGCTGACCTAATTGCCCTTATTCGATTTCTTTCTGGAGACATTGTAGGATTTTTTTCATAATACGAAGGTTTATTTTCGTTGAAATATGTAACTACAGAAGGGTGTCTTATGATATTGTACACCTTTACATTTTGTTCACCTATGTCTCTTTTTATTAAATCAATAAATGCTTTTGAAAAAGAACCATTTACAACATGCACATCTGACTGTCTATTTCTATAGTAATTTAAAAAGTCTTGATAGCCGTGTGCAAAACTATGATATTGTATTGGGGTATCCCATTCATAAGCACTAGTATCTATACCAAGATCATATTCTATATCAACAAAAATAGTTTCATAACTTGAAGGATTATTTGTCGTATCTAAAAATAATGCGTCATATAAGTCATCAGCTTCTGTAAAAATAGAAATTCCAACCTCATCATTAAGAAGCGTTGTCAATTCTCTATTTTTGGTATCGTAAACAACTTCATTTTGTTCATTGAATATTTGAAAAGGATGAGCTATGTATGACTTTCCATCGTCAGACTCTGCAAATTCTGCATCAAACTTAACGGTGTGTCCATTTTTCAAATTAAAGACTGGATTCATAGCGCAAAAAACTTTTTTTGCGATATAATTTTTATTAACTGATTCTAGACCACTAATAATAACTAACATCCAATTATTTCCTTAGATAAGACTCAACAATCAAATTAACTGCGTCTTCGTCATTTTGATTTGGCAGTCTTTTTAATTTGTTTATAATATCAAAATACTGTTCTTTTTTATCTTCTAAAATTTTAATTTCGTCTTTTAAAGTGATGTATTTTTCTAAATCTGCAATCAATGTCTCATCATTAAGTTCAATGATTTTAATGTAACATTCTTCTTTATTATCATCTGTGATTGCAATGCCTTTACTTAAAAATTTGTTGTTCAACATCATTAAAGACACAAAGTCAATTAATTTAAAAGTTAAAAGGTCATCACCAAAATAACCACGAGCCTTAGTTTTGATTGCCCATGCCGCTTTTCCTGCATAAGTTGATCTGTCAATACCTTCTATTTCTTTTTTATTATCATCCATCTTATGCCTCAATCATTTTTACTGGTAATTTTGAATAGTTTACTTGATAATAACCGTTTGAATCTTTACTTAGTGCATCTTCATATTTGGTGCCTAGTAGTTCTTGAGCCATAACACCAATATAAGTTTTAGCGGTGTCCCAAACGTAAGAGAAGGAATAAACATTTAAGCCTTCAACAATATTAACAAGTTTAATAGCTGTTTTTAATCTAATATCACTAGTATAATTACATTGGCATGTGCATGAGTAGTTACAATCACATGTACAGTAGTTACAATTACAGGTACAGTAGTTACAATTACAGACACAGACTGATCCAGCACTGTTAACTTTAGCCATCATATTATTAACATCATCTGCAAAAATAAGAACATTTGGGTCGACACCAAAAAAGTCTCCTGTAGGGGCAGGAGCCTGAACAAACTCTTGGAAAATGTTGTTACTATCATAATAGCCACGTGGGCTTAATGGTCTTCCTTGTATTTCTACAGAATTTTTTAAAAAGTTTAAATCGGCCGCTTCAATTAAGCCAGTAAACCTAGCTTGAACTACAGGCGCGGCTGTGCTTCCGCGTCTAACACGTTCTAGGTTAACTGCGGTTTCAATCTCTCTAAATTTGGTAGTTGTAACTTGTACTCCAGCCGCTACTAACGGCAAGACATAAATTACAGCATCGGATCCAGGATTAGTACCAAATCGATTAATGACTGTTGGCATCAGGTCGCTCCTCTTATATTTCTTTGTTCAAGAACTCTAAGTTCTGTTTAGCACTATTTTGAGCAACAAACTTTTCATAATCGTCTAAATCAGAAGAGGCAGTTATAAAATCAAGAGTCTCTTCATCGGGTGCTTTAGTAAAATTCATATTTCCGTTTTGTACGGCTTGCTTTTCTAAAATGCTCAAAACTAATTCTTCTAGTGAAAATCCTAAAATGCCTGTGACAATTTGGATTTTTTCGCTTACATCCATATTTTTTGTTTCAGATATATGTTTGGCTGCTTTGATAATGTTTATTGACATACCAAAGCCTTCCATAAAGACGTATCCAACATCTTGATTCTCTTGCTCGATTTCTTTGATCAAATTATAAATTTGACTCATTTTTTCTTCAATTGCCATTTTTTAATTCCTTGTCTTTAAAATCGTGAAAACGCGGCGCATTTTCGTAATTACCATATGTTGTGACGTTGCCTTCATCAGTGAAATACGTTTTTAATTGCTTTCGCTCCCCGCATCCGTTGCACATATCGCAAAATAGCTCACAAATAGGGGTTTTTATGCTGTTATTTATCCAATCATCTCTGAGCTGATTTTTAATCCTATCTAGGGTTTTCACATCATTCTCGTCAATTTGTTCCCAAACTACAGATGTTATCAATCTAACTGGTTTGAAGGTTTTAATAATTCTTGTCATATCTTCATAAAGATGATTGATATTAAGTTTGTGTATGGTGTATCTTATTCTAAATTTCACCCTATTTTGATTTAATTTAGATAGAACCTTAATTATAGTTGTAGTACTATCCATGCCATTGTGGAAGATTCTATCACCATTTCCTACCCCATCAAAGCTCACGTCTATGCTCAACTGGCCGCTCTTATAAAAGAAATTGCTTTTAACCCTGTTAATGAATCTTTGACTTAAAAATCTTAGACCATTTGTAGTTAAATTAAAATGTACATTCTTTTTCTTAAGATATGCGTATGACATAGCATGACAGACATTGTCCCATTCTAAAGTAGCCTCTCCACCAAATAGTACAATTAATGTTTGTCTGTCTGGATCTGATTCTCTTTCTAAGATGGCATCAATACTTTTTTCAATATCCTTCTTAGTCATGATTTGTGGAGGGCGACCTGGCAAGTCTTCGTAACAATAGGTGCAAGCTAAATTACATTTATTTGTAAAATATAAAACATTAACTGCTGAACCTTCAGGCGTAGGTTTATCAGTTTGATCGCCTACATAAAAGTCATAAGGAAAGGCGGTGTCTGTCATCGTCTAGCCTTTGCTTCTTTTACAATGTGAGCAACATTGTCTAAGAATTTTACGTAATCAAATTTGTACTCAAACAAATGACCTGCTTCATTCCTATAATCAACATAATGATTGTCTACTTTTGCCTTGCCTTTTTTTGCTTCTTCAATTTGCTGTTGCAAATTATCAATAGTTAAAACAGTATCGCTCTTATGCTCAACTGGCTGCATTTCTACTTTAACAGGAATGGCAGCTATGCTTTTATAAGTTTTTTTTAATTCTTGCATTTTTGCACATCCTTAGAATCAGAAGCACCTTCACTGAGCCAATGAACAATAAGATCTTGAAATACTGGTTCATCTCGGCACTCGTCTACTACACGCATTGCCTGTTCGTAAGTGATGTGGAATATCTCACAGATACTATCTAAAGGTTTATTATCATTCATTATTTGACTGTATGTGCAACCTGCATTACATACTTGTTTCAAATCACAAGGTTGACATTTGTCAAAGGTTTTTGGATTAAATTTGTCTTGATAATATTTGAAATTATAGTTGTCGTCCATGAGCATAATTTTCTTACTAGCAAATCTAGCACATGGATAAAATTCTCCGCTACTCATCAAAACACCGCCATGCGTTCCTGCAAAACAACCAAATGGTCTTTTACCTTTTACTAATCCGTATATGGAATCCAATATTGCTAGTCTAAGGAAACCAACGCTACATGATACACCTTGTTTTAATTTTTCAATATAAGAGTCAGTTAGTCTAATTAATTCAGTTTTGAAAAATCTAATATCATCAGCAGTCCAAACATCATCTCTAACAATACTAAAATCTGGATGTGGGATACCCCAATCTAAAAGAAACTCAAAATTTTCTTTCATGTCCTTAGTATTGCCTGGCCAAATCATAACCTTACATCCATTTGCCAAATCTTTTATTAGATGTTTCTTGTGCTCATATAAGTCTAAGATTCCGTTAAACAATTCTCCAGTTTCTGGATTAGTGTTTTCAAGTAAGGGAAGTAATGGTCTACTTTCGTTTGAGCTCATTCCATCAAAACTCCAACTTATTCCTATTCCAGATTCTTTGATAAATTTAAACTTATCATCATCTATCATAGTTAAATTAGAAATAATGTTTATTCCTTTACATCTAGGGTCTTTGGTTAATATTGGTGTTGCATGTTTGATCAAATCCCAATTTAATAAAGGTTCCCCTCCAAAGAAACTAACAAAGAAATCTTTTTGTCCAGACCGATCCATTAATTCAAATAATTTTGGTAAAGATTCATCAAATGTTTCTTTAGTCATCCAAGTAGGACGATTTGCTACATAACAATAAGGACATCCTAAATTACATTTTTCAGTAACGCTAATTTCTAATACAAACATGTCATCTCCTTATGCTGTACATTGTTCAGCGTGAATTTTAATGACAGGTTTTTTGTATGTGTTCATTGCAGTTCTTAAAGCATGATGGACTACTTCGTTTGTCTTAAAAACTTTACATACTTGCCAATTAGAAGTATGATCACTCCACTTTTCTAAATAAGTTTCTTTTTCTGATTTTTCAAAAGTGGCTGCATTACACTTCATACAAAATTGGCTATCGCAACTCATACAATCTAATGGTTGATTTTTTAGTGCATCTTTATACATTGCACTTCGTTCTTGTATTAGTTCATCAATGTTAGGTGTTGTATTAATATTCCCCATAACATGAGCATGTGATTCCTTATACATACAACCATGGCAAGGACTAATGTCTCCGTTTAGGTCAACACTAACATATTTGATTCCAGCTGAACATAGCGGTCTACTCTGTTGGAACCAGGCAAAAACTTCTGGTTTTAGTTTATTAGCATAAATGTATTTTGCAATTTTTGCCAATCCCTGCTTGAGTACTTCAAGTTTTGGATAAAATTCTTCTTCAGTTAATTGGCTATAAAGATCTGGGGTTGGGAAATAAGAACCTGTAAGTTCATATACATCTAAGAATGCTTCATATATCAAATGAAAGTTTTCAGCAGTTAAAACAGATTTCATTCTAACATTCAATCCATTTTCTCTAGCAGCCAAGAAGTTAGCCTTTACTAGTTCAGAGCTTACATTTCCTGATTTATCTACTCTAGTTCTATCATTAACAGCTTTACCATCATAAGAGATTTGGAACTGTAGTCTTTCGCCTAATTCTTTTGTTAGAGCAACCAGCTCTTTCATATACTTTCTTAAATATACACCATTGGTATAAAAGAAGAAACTATAATTAGAATCATGTTTATATTTTTCTATGACGCCTTTACAAAATTCCCAATTAATAAAAGGTTCACCTCCCCAAAAATAAATTTCTCTTTTTGGATCTGAGAGTTTACTCATAAACTCTTCAATGTTATCTAGGGTTACGGAAGTATTTTCTTCGTATGCTGTTGATAGGCCGCATTCATAGCCTTCAGAACAGTAAGTACAAGCCAGGTTGCACGTACTGGTAACGTTGATGTCAATTATCATATTTTTCCTTAGTATTTTTTAAACGCCCACCGCTGGGCTAATGTTATTTAGCTTCTATATTTTTGGTTGATTTCAAGTACGGATTTAAGCAATTCTACGTCAAATTCTTTAACTAATGCTTCTGTATCTTTAGGGAGACAGGGCCCTCCAAATCCACGTTCTCCATCTGGTCCAGGGACTTGGAAATGATGAGAGCCCATCCATGGATGATTGGCGAGAATAGATGTCACATGTGACCATTTAACTCCCAGCTGTTGGGCAACATCATACATTTGATTCATGAATGTGACTTTAGTTGCATAGAAACTATTCATGCAATACTTGGCCAAAGATGCGGTCTTAATATCTGTAAACACGACCTTATCCATGTTCACATCTGAATATTTTCTGTAAATGTCCGCAAGTTGCTTTGTTTTGTCAACATTCCCTCCTAATATAACCATTGGTGGATTAATAAAATCTTCGTTGGCTGTTGCTCTAGAAAGAAACTCTGGATTATAAACTACATTATATGATACTAGATAATCAGGTAATACTGTACTCTTGACAACTACTATGCCAGTATAGTTGGTTGCAAAAATCTGATCAAGGACGTTTGTTAGAACTTCATAATTAGAATCATCTGTTGGAGTTGGTACACAAACAAAAATTGCCTCTGGATTGTGACTGCACATGAAATCTATAGTCAAATCATTATATTTTGGATCTGACAGCAAAATAGATGTTTTACTGAATCCGCTAGCAACCGCTCTCCCAACAAACCCGTAACCGATAATTCCAATCATAATTTCCCTTTATTAACATTATAAACTATTATTCAAAGTTAGTCAATGACCATTATTTAAACAAGTAAATAGCTGACTATGATTAATAAAGAACCTTTTGAAAAATTAATAGCCAGTTTAAAAGAAAGCGGAAAATACCGTGTATTCAATGACATTGTTAGAGAAAACGGTAAATTCCCCAACGCTATCTGGTACGGCCCTTATAACATTAAGAACATCGTAAACTGGTGCTCTAACGATTATTTAGGCATGGGACAGCACAAAGTTGTTATTGATGCTATGCACACGGCTTTAGATCAAACAGGATCAGGATCAGGTGGTACACGTAACATTGGCGGCACTAGTCATTATCACGTTGCCCTAGAGCACGAGCTTGCAACCTTGCACAAGAAAGAGAAAGCAGTTTTGTTTTCTAGTGCGTATGTGGCCAATGAGTGGACACTGATTGCCTTGGCAAAGATAATTCCAAATATTGAATACATCAGTGATGAAAACAATCATAACAGTATGATCGTAGGCATTAGTCATAGCAAAGCCAAAAAGGTTGTTTTTAAACACAACGACTTAGAGGATCTAGAACAAAAACTAAAAATAAGTTTTGCTCAAGGAAATACTCCTTGCATAGTTTTTGAAAGTGTCTATAGCATGGACGGCGATGTTGGTCCAATTAAAGATATATGCAGACTTGCTAAAAAATACAAGGCAATTACTTACATAGACGAAGTACATGCTGTAGGTCTGTATGGTCAACACGGTGCTGGGAAAGTTGAAGAACTTGGATTAGAAAATGAGATAGATATCATAAACGGAACACTTGGTAAAGCATTTGGTGTACAAGGAGGTTATATCGCGTGTGATAAAATCGTTGCAGATGCTATCCGTAGTATTGCGGCAGGCTTTATCTTTACAACTAGTATGAGCCCAGTTACTTGTGCTGGAGCATTAGCTGCCATCAAATATCTAAAAGAACATAATGAGGTAAGAGAGCGTCATCAAGAAAGAGCACAAAAACTAAAGTCTGAATTGATAAAAGCAGGACTGCCTTTGATGAGTTGTTCTACGACTCATATTGTTCCTGTGCTAGTTGGCGAGGCCAAACGCTGTAAATCTATCAGTGATAGTTTGTTAAATGAACACAACATATATGTTCAACCTATTAACTATCCTACGGTTGATGTAGGTACAGAACGTTTAAGATTTGCTCCTACACCATTTCATGATGATGGAATGATAGAAGATTTAATACTGGCTTTAAAAACTTTGTTTTAATTAAACGGCCCACTTGTTATTTAGATATTGTTCAACGGCTAATGTTTCGTTGGTAGTTAATGCTCTAGTCCAAATTAGCACTTCACCAAGATCACCTATATAAAAGTTACTGACGTTAGAAGTGTTTGTGCCGGTACAGCCGCCAAAGAAATAGCCGGCAGATGCTGATGTTGCTGTACCTACTGTTCCGGTAAATGTTAAAGAACAATTAGTACCATCTAAACGTGCTTTGAGTCTGTTAGCGTTGCCTGTTGCTGTGCCGTCAAAAGTCAGTACGATGTGATGCCAGTTTGTATCTGCTGTTATGCCGTCAACTGTGAATGTTGCTCCAGAAAATCCGCCAATCCATTGTGTACCATTCTGTCCCCATTGATAACCACCAACGTCTGTTGATGTTATATAACGTGTGCCTGCGGCTGTGCTGAGACTGCGAAACAGTATAGCCATTGTTGAGCCTGTTTTGCTGTTGATATAGGTAACAGGATTAATGGTTAAACGTTCGTTTGTGTCAGCATCTTCGCCTGCAGGTGTAGCTCCTGTGTTGTTGAAACGTACACAACCTTTACCGTTTTGTATGTTGCTAAACCATTCTGGACGAGCACCACCTGTAGAGTTCCAATCATGTGATGTAAGTCCTCCAGCGTTAGCCCACGCTGAAACTTCTTGTCCAGTAGTAACACCTACTTGAGTGTTGACGTCAGCATAGTACCAAACTTCCAAGTTTGGTAACTGACTAGCACTGGTAATGGTCAGCGGACGTTCACCTGATCTAAAGCTGCGACTGAAACTTGATGTAACCCCAAATGCCATATGTTATCCAAATGTTACCATCTGTCCTAGCACAGTATACGTGCTGGCACCTGTTTGTAATACGCTGTAGCCTATTGCTTCTGTTTTACTAGCACTAGGTGTAGGCGGTGTACCACCTTGCCAAGTTACTGTGACACTGGTACCATTAATACTCACAGCACTAGGAATAAATGGTGTAGTACCTTCTACAATGATCATTGTAAGGTTGGTTGCTTGTCCCGTAGTAACTTGTACGTTAGTGAATGCCGCTGTCCAAGCAGACCCTGGACCGCCTGTAGGATTAACTAACCAAATATTGCCACCTGTACAGTTAAACGTAATTGTTGGTGAGCCAGTAATTGCTGTGCTATAAGTCTGGAATGGTTCAATGATCTGACCAGTAACAGTTACGTTGGTAAATGTTGGGCTACCACTAGCACTGACTGTAACGGCACCGGTTGCTCCACTGATGCTGATACCTGTTCCTGCTACAATACTTGTTACACCTGTATTGGTAATGCTAACAGCACCTGTAGCACTGGTATTTGTGCTTAGTCCTGAACTAGTTGTTAAACTTGTTACACCAGCATTGTTGATTGTTATTGCGGCACTGCCATTATAAGTTGTGCCACTACTGAATGATATACCTGTGCCTGATGTTAGAGCGTTTGCTACACTACCAGAACTACCTGTTGTGTTTTGATTTAGTGTAGGGATATCTGCGGCTACAATAGCACGGAATGTAGGCGCACCTGCTGTACCATTAGGTGCCGCAAGTACATAGTTTGCTGTCTTACTTGCGTATGGATTCTGTGTGTCACCATATCCTGTTGCTAGAGCTATTGTTGTGTCACTACTACCATTGTAACTTGTGCCGCTTAATGGACTATTGATTGTTAATGAATGTAAAGTACCACCTAGTGCTACTCCGCTGATAGTTGAATTAGATAACTGACTGTTAGCAATACTGCCTAGTGTTCCACCTAGTGTAATAGTACCAGTAGTTGTAATAGTTCCACCAGTTAGTGTGATACCATTGACTTCACCACTAGTTGCTATGCTGGTTACTGTGCCTGATCCGCCTCCTCCAGCACTAGGAGTAACCCATTCAGTATTATAATTTGTGTTGTCAATCTTTGCTAATACTTGTCCGGTAGTTCCGCCTGTTGGTACTCCAGGACCAGCAGGTCCGGTTGCTCCTGTAGCACCTGGATCTCCTTGATCTCCTTTAAGTCCGGTTGCTCCTGTAGCACCTGGATCTCCTTGATCTCCTTTTGCTCCTGTAGCACCTACTAAACTAAGCAACCAAGCGGCTTCATTACCTAAAAATCCATTTGCCACAGCAATTTCATAAGCACTATCACCATCAGCACCAGGATCGCCTTGTGCTCCTGTAGCACCCGTAGCACCTTGTGGTCCTGTTATGTTTCCAACATCAACCCAATCAACTCCATTGTAAACCCATAAGTGGCCATCATCTTGTGCTATAACACCTTGTCCTATTGTTGCAGAAGGAAATGCCGCATCAAGGGTTGCCTGAGGATCGTTTATTATGTGAGCATTATCTACTGATCCAATTATAGTGACACTTGTACCTGCTGGCCCAGTGTCGCCAGTATCACCTTTTGGTCCAGTAGGTCCTGTATCTCCAGTGTCGCCTTTATCGCCTTTAGGTCCAGTGTCGCCAGTATCCCCTTTTGCTCCTGCAGGACCAGCAAGTAATAGATTAAATGGATTCCAACCAACATAAGTGTCTGGTGTATAACTTTGAATATAGTTGTCGTAGTCGCTTAAGATCCAGAAGTCACCACCATAGGTTACAACGTCATTAGCATTGTAATGTGTAAGTGTTGAAAAGGAAAAAGGATTGCCCTGTTGATAAGCTATAGGTCCTGTGGCGCCGGCAGGTCCTGTGTCTCCAGTATCACCTTTTGGTCCCGTATCCCCAGTATCACCTTTTAATCCAGTATCACCTTTAAGAGCAAGCAGTTGCTCAGAAGTAAACATAGAATATTCAAATGGCGCTCCTGTTTCTCCAGTGTCGCCTTTTGGTCCAGTCTCTCCAGTGTCGCCTTTTGGTCCTGTTAGTGCTGTTAATTGTTCACTGGTAAACATTTCATAAGTGAACGCATCTCCGGTATCGCCTTTGTCTCCGGTATCGCCTTTTGGTCCTTGTGGCCCACGCTCACATGCTTCAACAGTGACTTCAGGAATCGTAGCAACATCAACCTCAATAACGCTTATTGGTGATGTTTCTACAACAACTTCAACAATACAGCAATTAGAAGTCATCGTGTAATGTCCTCTAATACTGTTAAGGTTAATGTCTGACTAGATCTCACTTCGCCAGTAGAAGTGAAAGTAATTTGAAGATCAGTTTCATGAATGCCAGGGTCTACATTAACAGTAACACTGGATGGAAAAATGGCTGTTACTTTACCTAATTCTCCATCAATGGTAATGCTGTTATCTGTGCTAACATCTGCTAATAGCTCGCCGCCTCGCTTTTTTCGAATCTGCATCCTAGCTGTGCAATTCGATAAATCAATTAGAGTAGTTCCATTTTTCCAAGTAAATGAAAATATCCAAGTATCGCCTCTTTTTACAGTCGCTAAATTCATGTGAAAACCCTCGTTTACACATATTTAGCGGTTAGAAGCTGTTATTAAACCAGCCCACTTTACGACCTTCGGCTACCCGTTTGTCATGTTCTTCAACACTACTAGGATAACGCCAAGCCCAAATAGCCACCATAAGCATAAAAATAGCAGTAGATATAATCCCAATTGGTTTGACTCCTGTAAAGAACATAATAATCAAACTACTACTCATCATAGCAAGCATAAAGTACTTCATCTTGATTGGGAACACACGCTTCTCGCCCCAATTGGTTAGGAACGGTCCAAACAGTTTGTGATTATATAACCAGGCGTGCATCCTTGGCGAACCTTTGGCAAAGCAGTAAGCAGAAAATACTACAAATGGGCTGTAGGGTATACCTGGAGTAATCACGCCAATATAAGCCATACCTAAACTCAAAAATCCCAATAGTTTCCAAAATAATTTTTTCATATTCTTAGTTATTATTTAGGTAATCTTTTACCTTGCTCTTTTGATAAATTTCTGTTAAAATTATCAAGGTAAATACGTTTTTAAATGAGGTTTTAATGTCCGATTGTTTGATACTAAATGCAGACTGCCAACCAGTTAGTCTACTCCCTTTGAGTACTATCACTTGGCAAGACGCTATAACCTATCTAGTTTTAGATAAGGCTGTTCCTTTGGAATGGCACGAAGACTGGGTAGTTCGTAGCTCAACCTGGGAAACTAAGGTTCCTGCCGTTATGGTATTAAGAGATTACCAAAAGAGTAAAAGTTATGTTCGTTACAGTAAGTTTAACGTATTCCTACGTGACGATTATACTTGCCAATACTGCGGCACAGATGTTAATAAGAAAACAGCAACCTTAGATCACGTTTTGCCAATCTCTCACGGTGGTAAAAGTGTTTGGGAAAATGCTACCTGCGCCTGTTCAAGATGTAATGCTAACAAAGGTAATGACAAACGAATTAAACCAAAGCGTAAGCCTTACAAGCCATCCTATTGGGAACTTGTAGATAAGCGTAAGAAGTTACCTTTTCATATATCACATTCAAGCTGGGAGATGTATTTGGTATGAAGATGAAGTTATTGAATAATAATCCAATATTTGAAAGACATAAAAAACAAATATTAGATATCATTGACAGTAAATCTGGAATGGTAGCGGCTAATGGCAAAGGACTTTATCGTGAAATGCTGTTAGCCTCTGAAGATTTGGATGGATTACTGGACCCATCAAAAGGCGCAAGGCCTGATCCACACCTAGTCACTATCAAACGTGACGAGTTTCATAAAAGGTGTAGGGATATGGGTGTTTGGTTAGAAGAACACGCACCCAGTTTAAAACTAACTTGGGATTAAAGTCTTCGGCTTACACGGCCCTTTGTTAAATCATAAGGGCTCATTTCAACTTGGACTCGGTCACCTAGCAACACTTGAATTTTGTGTTGGCGCATTTTACCAGAAGTATATGCGTTGATGATCATTTTATTTTCTAGTGCAACTTTAAATGTTGCATTTGGAAGCAGTTCAACTACTTCGCCTTCAAGGACAATGACGTCTTCTTTTGCCACGTTTAATTCTCTTTTCCTTTTAATCCATCTAGGACCATTTGTTTTGCTCTTTTATCCAGCATTTCTCTTTCATTAGTTAAAAGGATTGGCGTCATCAATTTAAGATATTCTGTCAGTGCCTTTACTCCTTCATCAGTCCAATGGCAGTAGTTGTGTCCTACACTACTGTAGTAGAAGTATTTACTGTTATTCATCATTTCATGGATACCACCGTATAAAGTATCCTTGATTGCCATCTTGTCCATCATAATTGGTTCTCTCTCAAATTTTTTCGCCAACTTCGAAGCCGCGGAAACGAAGGAATCTAGGGAATCGAAGGCTCCAAGCTTCTCCATCTTGTGCCTTAGTAGCCGCATCTGCACGGACTTCAACAATCTGTCCCACAAGTGTGTCTTTACTATCCCATAGCTCACGACGCAACTCATCACTATAACCACTACCCACGTTAACTCGGATAAATTTACCATCATCTTCACCTTCACAAATCAATGCACCCAAATTGTTTTCGTTTTTGGTTCCTGCTGTGCCTTCTTCAACACCTACTACGGTGAGAGATACTTCAATAAATGGCTTGAGCTTCAACCAAGCCACAGAGCGTTTGCACTCATAGCCTGCTTCTAGATCTTTAAGCATGATACCTTCATATCCACCAGCAATAGCCTGTGCGTTAATTTCTTTATAACGAACCTGTCCAACCATTGTATCCAAATCTACTTCTTCGTAATCTAGACATTGAATGTTAGGAGTAAATTCACCAGTAGACTCTTTCCACTTATTCAATTGTGCAATGCGATATGTTTGTGGCATATCCCAACCACCTTTTTGGAAATTCTTCAAAGGCAAATAGTCAAACAAATGCAGTACTGCATCGTTTGCCTGTACATTGCTCTTGCGATGTACTTGTTTCATAAGGTCTTGAAACGAGCTAGACATGACCTCCCCGTCAAACACAGTTGCTTCTTTCAAGTTGCCTGCGTATTTGGCAAACTGATCTGCAATGTGTGGGAAGTTAACCAGCTCTTTACCATTACGGCTGTACATATTAACAGTACCATTAGGGTAGACAATGGTAATAACACGAACGCCATCTAGCTTAACTTCAATAAGCTTCTTGCCTGTTACTTTCTTTTCGTGTTTGGCGCTGTCGTGTGCCAACTGACATTCAAACAATGGAATAACAAACTCTTTGTTCTTAAGTTTCTTTGCTACGTTATTAATTGTACTTTCACCAAAGCCTGCTTTAAAGTCTTTAGTAAGGATACGCTTGTACCAGCCATTCCATTCATCTTGCTTGGCAGTCTTAAGGCAAAGTTCAATTGCATCACGGGCATCGTGACCAGTGAGTTCACGTTTGGCTAGTTTATCTGCTAGATCTTTAAACACAGACCAAGGAAGACCTTGTCCATCTGGGCCTCCATGTGTGGGGACTTTCTTAACTCCAAATGTAATAAAGGGACTTAGACAGAGCAAAGCGCCTTCAAAAAATTCTTTATTATCTGCTTGCATCTGTTCTGCAATGATAGCCTCTTTGGCAAGACGACTGTTATCTGCTTCTAGAGCGGCAATAATTTTGTGCATTTTGGATTTCCAAATAGTTTCAATACTGTAATTGTATTGGATTTATCTAGGAAAGTCAAGTGGAAGGTACATCAATTTGAAGAACTATTGCTTCAGTGTTCTCTGGATTTACCAATTTGGCAGGCTGTTGTAGTAATGTAGCAAATTTGAGTTGATGACTGTTGACCAACTTGCCTTTGTCGTTGTGCCAATGTAAGAATAACCTACCTTTTGACTCTGGTATTAAGATTTTACCACTTTCAATTTGGATTTCTTCTTTTGGTTTAATTTTGATTGGCTTGTTAGAAAGTTCTTTGTACCACATGCAATTATTTAAACTATAATTGAGTGATGATTGAAAAAATTGATTACTTTCCTTTGCCGTTTCGGTCACCGCCAAGTGGGCCACCATATTTGACATGCTTGATCTTCTTACCGTAAACTTGTTTACCTTTGAGAACTTTGTGGTCGTGTCTTGGACGTAGGCCACGAGCAACACATTGGCTTTGATCGCTATTACCTAAATGCTTTGGGCTTTTGCAGACGTGAGTTGCAACAAAACGCTCTTCTAAATCTTCATTTGTAATTTCGTGGAATCTCATTTTGCCTTAGCCTTTCCTGCTTTCATGTTAGCCATCCAATGTGCAAGTTGTCCTTTACGGCCACCTTGTTTGGCTACCTTCCTTAATGTACTTATGCTTGCCTTAGTAGGAACTCCGTGACGCTTGCTATCACCTTTATCTTGAGGATTACGGCCGTCAGCAAAGTTTTCTGATACATTAAATCTAGGATCAGTCTTTTGTTTTGGCATTCCTTTAGGTTGATTAGGATCAATAGGATCAATGTCAGTTGTTGTTAATCCTGTCTTTTTTAATGCGTTGATATATTTGTGCTCTTCTTCTTCGCTACCAAAACTAAACATCGTACTAGGAGGACCTTGACCAAAATCATGTTTACCTAGACCTTCTAAATCAGATATGTGCATGCCTAACTTATACCAATCATAAACATCACTAACATCTACCTTAACAGATCCTTGTGGCATAGTTGGTTTAGTTTCAGGACCAGGTGGCGTATCATTTGGATGATAGTCTTCGTTACTGTCCCCAATGTTTTCTTCTACGCCACCGTCTCCGCTATAACCTGCATCATATCCGTACCAACCATAAGGCCCTGGACCGTATGCGGCATTCTTTGATTTGCGTTTCTTTTTACGTTCTTCTAATTGGTCTGTTAATTCTTCAGCCGACCAACCAACATAACTGTCACCGTTTTCATCGCCCGACTGTACAACAAATGCGCCGCCTTCTTCAGATTCTAGTTCGCCAATTTCCCAGCCTGCTTTATCTAACACTTGTTCAATTTTTTGTTGTATAGATAAATCACCATTATACCACATCTTAGCATAGTTGAATAACACATCGTCATTACTGTTATCATCATTGCTTGGAGCGAACTCATTTAAGTCTTCATTCTTTTTACGACCTTGGCAATGAGCACGTTGACTAAATCCTTTTGGATTAGAACAGTTGATAGAGCTTTTATACTTTGTGCTCCATTTCTCAGTAATAAATTCGTATGCTCTCATTCACAGTTCCAACGACGTAATGCTTTGTTGATTGGGCTATCTGGATCTCTTTTGGTCTTAGCACTGGCATGTGCTTTCTTCATACCACTCATTCTTGCACAAAAACTCTTACGACGTTTTGCACTCTTACTACCCTTCTTTAATTTGCTAGGCTTCGTTGTGACTGCTGTCTTTAACTTACTACCTGGATTCTCACGGCGATATGCTTTAACAGCCTTACTACTCATACCATCAGTTTTATCTTTTTTATTAACCTTCTGCCAATCTTCGTTTAAAAATAATAATTGATTCGAAGCGGTTTCATATAATATGTCATCATCTAATGATTCAAAGTAATTCCAAACTACATCTTCAGTTGTGTTATTTTTAACTGACAGTCTTTGAACTAAACTTTCCATTGCTTCAAACATTTCAATTGCTTCTGGATCTTCTTCACGTTGCTCTTCTGACTCCATGTAGTCCCAAACTGCCACTAACATACTTTTAGCAACAGCAATTTTTTCTTGGCACCATTCAGGAAGATTGTCACCTGCTTGTATTAATTCATCAATACCGTCAACTGCTCGTTCTAATGTAGCTAAATTGTTGTCAGCCATTCCTGCTTCGTCATCGTATTCTGGATCAAAGTTCTCATTGGCGTTGGGTACACAATTAGGAACAGTCTTGCCGCCTTTCTTTTTTGTGCCTACAGGATGATAACCTTTCCAACAAGGATTATCTTTTTTATCTTCTAAGCCTTCAATTAAAAACTCTGTAATTTTCATTTTTTATCCTAATTAACCAATATTTAGTGATCGAACGATCTCATACCATTCTGATCCACCATTAATGGTATAAAATTTGAAAAAATCTCTTCTACCAATCTGACTGGACATTTGAGTTCCAGTTGGTGCGTTTGCATTAATCCATCTGATGGAAGTGTTAGTAACTCCAAATGTTGTGTTAGTGCTGACATTGCAATAAAATGATACATTAACTTCAAAATAACCGTTATTAGGAACATTGGTAAATGCCACGTTGTTAATTTGACTACTTCTATTAACTTCATGGAATGCTCCTTGACTGCAATCGATAGAAACATCAGTTCCAACAATTTGAATTCTACCACCAACAGTTCCTGGATTAACTGCTAAATTAACTTTATTAAACTTTGGACTTGCAGTTTGTCTAATATCCTGTGCAGTTGTTAAATGGAAAGTGCTTACACCATCAGCGGTTGGTGTCCAAGTTAAACTTGGTCCAACATAGAAACTTAAATTAAGTTCGCCTGCAGGTAATCCAGCTCTTCCAAATAAAGTTTGACTGGTAGTACCGTTAGATCCGCCATTATTATAAACTAAAGGTAGTTGAGCTGTGCCTGCTGTTGGAGAAGCAATGGCATTAACTGTTAATAAAGGTCTTACATTCTTTGCACTTGCATATTTGTTATCTGAACCTTCACGTAGACTATCTGTACTGTTGTTATAACTAAACACACCAGTTGATTGATTATATGATATCAAATTGCCTGGACTTGCACCATCATTAGTAGTTGGTGATGCTAGACTAATAGTACTTCTAATTCTAGACTCAGTAGCAAACTTATTTGTAGTTCCGTCACTTAAACTATCTAAATTAAGATTGAAAGACCAAACACCTGTAGCTGATGTGTAACTGACAAACGGTGTTCCTAATGTGCCAATATTTGTTGTGCTAACCGTAAACGAGTTTCTAGCCAATGCACTTGAAAAATATTTGTTTGTTGTTCCCTCAGCTATTGCATCAGTTGTTGGTTTAGTAAATGTTAAAGCTCCTGTTACTCTATCATAGTTGAATACATTGGTATCAGTAGAACTTACAGTTAATGCAAACCTAGCTCTAGCATCTGTGTAATATAAATTACTTGTACCTTCTGTAATAGTATTAGTATTAGCATTAAAAGTAAATGTAGTAATACCAGTTGCTGGATTATATGTTGAGACTAATGCTTGACTGGCTGCTACTGTGCCTAACTGTGTAACAGATACTGCCAAAGAGCTATTAACTCTACTACCACTAAAGTAGTAAGGGCCTGCGGCACCTTCTGGAACGTTTGAAGTATTGGCTGCTAGAGTGAACTGTCCAGTACCAGTATTATAAGTTAAAAGACCACTTTGACTTGTACTTGTTGCTAGTGTGATAGCAGAACGTGCCAATGTTTCAGTAAAGAATCTATTGGTCACACCTTGACTCAAATTGTCACTGGTAGCATTGATTGTAATTTGTCCAGTGCCTGCATTGTAGCTGGCAAAGTTAGAGTTACCTGTTACGTTGACACTTATTGCATTACGAGCCAATGTGTTAGTGTAAAACTTGTTTACTGTGCCTTCTTGTATTTCATCTGTAGTTGGTTTATTAAAAGTAAAAACACCAGTGTTAAAGTTGTAACTCAATACGTCTGTATCATCTGATACTAGACTTATTGACGCACGGGCACGAGAGTTAGTGAACCATAAATTGCTTGGAGCAGGAGTACTACGTTCAAATATATCATCTGTGAATAATGTGATAATACCAGTTTTAGTGTTGACACTTTGTACCAGTGCAACTCCATCAACATATCGTTTATTAACTGCTATTAAATTATTGCTGGAAGCGTCAACTAGGTAATTTAAAATTAGTGCGCCGCTCATTGTGCCGCCGCCAACAGATAATTTACCACTTAAAGCGGTACTAACTGTTTGATAAAATAAAGTATCACCATTTATAGCATTTCCCAATGCTTGAATAGTTGTTAAACCTGCAACAGGATTACCTGTGATAGAAGTTCTAATTGAGTCAACATAATTCTTGTTGGCTATTTGTGTTCCTAAACTCTGTGCAGTGAGATCAGGAACACGTGGTGTACCTGTGAGTATTGGGCTGACACTTGGTGCGGCTCCTGTGATATCACCTACACCTAAAATAACTGCTCCAGCGTAGCCATTGACACTGGTAACAGCACCGCTTAGAGTAAAGCGACCTTGTATGGGATCATATCCCAATCCAGAACCACTTGGAACATTAAATTGACTACGTACAAAGTCTCCTAAATAGTTTGAATCTAAACTAAAGGTAAATGTATCCGTTGGATCTGAATATGCTGATAAGATTCCATTAGTACTGACTGCTTTAAATGTTAATACAGTTCCAATACCAATATTTGCATTGTATCCTGGATTTAACGATATCAAGTTACCTTGTACCTGTTGTACAGTAACACGACCTTGGATACCTGTACCTGTTACATACCATCCAGTTTGAATGTTAGTACTGTCAGCTACGCTTACTTGTGCAGAGCTTGTTCCAACACCAGTAGTGTTTAAAATTAAAGTTCCGCCAACAACAATACTGAATCCTGCAGGTGTATAAACAGCAGGACTAACTGTAAAGCTAGTTGTTCCCACAGTTTGTACTGTGACGTTCTGAGGGAAACCAGTACCTGCAACACTTTGACCACTAGTAATGCCGCTGGTGCTGGTAACAAAAATAGTAGAAACACTAACACTATTACCTGCGGCTGTGGTAGTAACTGTTGTACTATTTGGGTTCCCCAATTGGAACATTGTGGCCACAGCATTTTGAGCACGATCATTGGTAAAATATAAATTTGTACCTTCAGACAAGTTAGTTGTTGTCTTGGTAGCTAGGGCATCGTTAAATCTAGTTGAGGTCCAATATACGTTGGTAGTACCCTCATCCAAATCATCAGTTGTATGATTAGCAATGCTGGTCACTTGCCCATCAATATTGGCAATGATTCTTTGGTTAACCGGATCCCATGCGGCACCGTCAGTAATGTCACCCACAGCAGTACCAGTGCTTGGATAGTAGGCTAGGTTATTAACATTACCTGCTTGTACTGTACCTACACCAGCCGCCCCACCTACTGCGGCCTCAATGACCAAGTTCTTGTTGTCTACGTCATAGCCAATGGTAATGTTACTACCAGCCGCAATGTTATAAAACTCTAAGGTTCCGTCAACCTTACTACGATATATACCTAATGATGTTGGTCCTGGTGGCGCCAAATTAACTGCATCAGTAATAGTACCTACTTGTGGGGCACTGACTACTATCTCACCGTTCTCACCTGTACTCAGTACAACACCAGCACCTGCTTTAATTTTATTGAATGTAAATGTAGCACCAGCATAAGTTTTCAACACACCTAAACCAGTTTGCCCAACGTCATTGTTTGCATTTAAAGATACTGCTACCTGAACTGATTTATCACCTGTATTTGGCGTAAGAGAAATTCCTACCCCACTTAAAAGATTAAAAGTATCGTTAACAGCGTTGGTAACAATGTTTGTGGTGTTATTGACTCTAACTGTATTAAATGCTTGTTTTAATACTGTGTCTAAAGTTAACTCAAATCCACTTCCTGCTTGAGTTATTGTCATGCCTGAGCCTGGACGTAGGCTCTTAAATTTATGTTGAAATGTACCTCCGTCAGTGCTAGAATAAACACCAAATGCTCCTGCGGCATCACTGACATTGGTGCCAGAGTAAATGGCACTATTGATTCTAATACCAGTAGCATCTGCTTCTAAGGTTACGTTGTTACCTGCACGTAGGGTTTTAATAACTAGATTACTACCGCTCTTAGGCGCTACCAATGACAAATCGCCGTTGGTAACACTTGCTGGCACTGCATTACTAATGAAGTTGGTTAAGCCTAATTCTGTTGTTACCTCAACCCAAACACCATTCATACTAAAGTAGGTTTTGTTGTCTGCTTGGCTATAGGCCATCATCCCTGGGTATGTGGTAGCTGAAGGAAACTGTCCTTGATTAGTGAAACTGTTTCTAAAATATATCTTTTTGGTTGTGAGTATGTCGGAGGTAACTTCCGAGTTCTTGGCTGCGTTCAACAACGGCCATCCGCCTAGTGTTGCACCATCATGCACACGTATGGTATCTATAGTTGTATCTACTGTGATTTCACCTTCGGCACCGGCAAACTGACTGTGGTCGATTGTGGTACCTCTACGAATTCTTACGCTTTTTGACATCGATTAATCCTCTAGGAGCCCTATTATGGTTCTAAGTATATTTACCCAAACTGACTACCACTTGCCCAATGGACATTTGCTGGGAAACCAAGCACATTTGGCTTTTATCATACAGCCGCACTGGTGGCATCGTCCTCTATAGTTTTCTTTGCACTTTTCACAGATTGCCAAACGTTTTTGTATATAAAACATAATATGTTTATTTAAAATATTTTAGAAACTTAATCTATACAAATTAAAAGACTAGCTGTTAAATGATACAAATAAATATTTCCATGAGAGCTAGAGAATTTATATACGAAGCTAAAAAAGCCAGATATCAAACGCTACATCCAAAGATAGCCAACATGACTATCAATGATGTACCCAAAGCCTTTGTGGATGCTTTTAAAGAAAGAGGAATCAACAATCCCAACACCATAGTGGCCTACTATCAAGTTTCAGGTAAAGAAACAGGTGGGTTGGGCGGTCCTGAAAACACAGACTATAGTGGTACCAGTAATCAAAACATTATCAAACTCTTTGGG
>Ga0222712_10001184_pt1 | contig 33262 bp, 25 predicted proteins | sample C33_657DmetaG_FD_165043 | JGI IMG/M metagenome (GOLD analysis project Ga0222712, IMG submission 165043) | Estuarine water microbial communities from San Francisco Bay, California, United States - C33_657D | ecosystem: Environmental > Aquatic > Marine > Unclassified | place: USA: California...
GATATCACCAAGCGGATGTAAGGTGGTATATGCAGGTTCTTTGGTACAACAAAACTTCGGTGAAACCTTAGACAAGCACGGATTCTTAGCTTGGGATTTGGATACAATGACTTACGAAGAAATTGATATCAAAAACGATTATGGTTATTACACTTTGGATGTTGATGGTGGTATTGTGCCGGATGTAACTGATATGCCATTGTATCCTCGTTTAAGAGTGAGAGTAACTAATACGGATACCGCAGATACTAAAAGAATGATGGCGGATATTACGGCAAAGTATGGTGTAGAGGACTTTACAATTATTAGAACGGATACATTCAATAAGAAGAAAACCAACGATAGAGAAGCAAGGTTGGAGGTTGATAGTGTAGCTGATATAAACCATCAAAACTCTTTAATAGGTGAGTATATTGAACGTATGATGCCATTCGTAACAAAGGAGGACTTAGCTGGGATTGAGAAAATCAATCGTGACATTAATAGTAGAATCCAACCATCAGAACTACAAAGAAACATAAGCTGGAAACCAATTAAGTTTGATTTCAGTAATATGTTTTCATACGGAGAGAGAAACATAATCAACTTTGATAAGGTAAATGGATTGATGGGATTATTCGCACCAAATGCGCAAGGTAAATCATCTCTATTTGATGCAATCTCATTTTGTTTGTTTGATAAATGTAGTAGGGCTTACAAAGCATCTGCTATTATGAACAATAGGAAGCAGGATTTCCATTGCCAATTAGAATTCTCTGTTGATGGAGTTGTTTATGGTATTCGTAGAGAAGGAAGAACTATTAATAAGGGAAAGAACGTAAAAGTGGATGTGGACTTTTGGAGAGAAGGAGATAGTGGTAGAGAATCACTTAACGGAACGGAACGTAGGGATACAAACCAGGTCATTGAAACCTATGTAGGAAGATATGAGGATTTCATTATGACTGCACTTTCACTACAAGCTAATAACGCCCTATTCATTGATAAATCACAATCCGAAAGGAAAGACTTGATGGCTCAGTTTATGGGACTTGATATATTTGATAAGCTGTATGATACTGCTACAAACGATATCAAAGATGTGAATGCACTTATCAGAAATTTCAGAAAAACCGACTTCACTTCCGAATTAGCCCAAAATGAAACTACACTAAATTCTAAAAGAGAGGAGTACGACGGGTTGGATGCTGAAAAGTTAGAATTGGAAACTCGTAAAGCTGATTTAGAAGAACAAATTGTGGCATTATCTCAACAAATAGTTCCAATTCAAGGTAATTTAGATATTGATGAATTAAATCGTAAGTTAAAAAAGATTGAGAGTGAATTAACAACTTGGGGAGATACTAAGTTTGATAAAACCATAAAACTTACGGAAGCAACAGAATTGGTTAGAGAAGCCAAAGAAATGATTTATTCTAAGGTTAATATTAATGGTACTGATATTGGACAAGCTCAAATTCAATTAAATTTAGTTAATGGGCAATTAAAAGATACAAAACATCAGATTCAATTATTAGAACAATCAATAAATTCTAATAAAGAGAAATTGGCACACTTAGCAGAGCATGAATATGACCCTAACTGTAATTTTTGTATGAATAATGTATTCGTAAAGGATGCAAAGGAAACCGAAAGGAAATTGGGTGAGCAAAATAATCAATTGGAAACTCTTAATATATTGTTAGACGCTCTTAAAGGCCAATTGGAAGATTTGGATGGAGTTGAGGAGCAATTCAAACAATGGAAAGAATGGACTGATGAACATAAACGATTGGTTATAGTTAGAGAAAGATTGGAAGGTGATATCAGAACCGCAGATTCTAAAATTGAATTATTACAAACTCAAAGAGAAAATGTAAACGCTGATATTCAAAGATACAACGATAACGAAGAAACAATAACTAAGAATCAGGCATTAGATATCCAAATTCAAAATGTTCGTAGATTAAAGCAAGGTGTAGAAACTCAAATATCCGATGTAAACAAACAAATGTTACGATTAATGTCAGAGGTAGGTGCAACAAAAACATTCATTGACAATATGAAAGCTAAGATGGAGGAAGTAAAAGAATTGGAAACTAAAAACCAATTATATACATTCTACTTAGATGCGGTTAAGAAAGATGGTGTACCATATGAGTTAATATCTAAAGCACTTCCAGCAATTGAAAACGAAGTGAACAACATATTAGGACAAGTGGTGGATTTCTCAATCTCTATGGATACTGATGGAAAGAACATTAACGCTAAAATCGTTTACGAAGACCAGGAGTGGGCTTTGGAGATGTGTAGTGGTATGGAGAAGTTCATATCGGGACTAGCGATTAGAGTGGCTCTAATTAACATATGTAACCTGCCTAGACCTAACTTCTTAGTAATTGATGAAGGGTTTGGTACATTGGATGCGGATAACCTATCATCCCTATTTATGATGATGCAGTATCTTAAAACTCAATTCGATTTTATTTGGGTAATTTCTCACTTAGAACAAATGAGAGATATTGTGGATGGACTTATTGAAATTAAAAAAATAGATGGTTTTAGTAAGATTAACTTCTAACAACCGGTAATACATTTTTAGGTGTGGTCTTGTTTAAAGACTGCACCTTTTCTTTTATAAGCGTTTCTACTAACCCATTTATCTTATATCCTTTCTCTTTACAAAATTCCTTTAATGCTTGATGTATTTGAGCATCTATTTGTATCATTGCGTACTTCTTCATAACGTTTCTTTAGTTTTCTTTAGTTTTCTAATATAAATATTAAAGTAATTATTTTTTACCAATATTTATTTAATATAATAGAATAACTAAATGGCAGTAATAAAAAAATACGCAGAAAATCTAACAACTCCGCTTACAAATTACGGAACATTTTTAAATGATACAAATCCAAATTCTGATTATTTTAGAATAACTGAATTTAAAGATACATTTACTGGCGGTAAGAATGGATTTCTTGTGGAAGGTTCTCAGTATTTAAAAGAATCTACCGAACTTAAAGTTGAAATATTAGATGTAGAGGGTAATCCGGTATATTGGGAGCCTGGTAATGGTATTCCAGAATATTATGAAGGATTATCTAAGGTTGTTGCTGTATATGTTTATGAGGATACTCCAATTGGGTTGGGTAAAATTACTATATTGGGTGAGGCTAAAACATACATAGATGAAAATGGTAATACGCAAGATGTACCTGATGAGTGGAAAGGAATTTACAATCTTAAATGGGAAAGAAGTGTTCAAATTAATAGATTATTAAGTAATGAAGATAAAGTTAGATTTTATCGTAGACCTCAAGTAACTATCAATGAAATAGTAAAGCCAATATTCAATAACATAGTAACTCCAGTAATTCAAAAGGGTATTATTGATGGTAGTTCTCAATCTCCTAAAGCTGGTGATACTCTTACAAATTATACGTTACCAACATCATATCTTTTAACAATAACTGATGGCGGTGCATGGACTGGTTCTGTTGTTGGTACTAATATTGAGATAGCTGATTTGGGTGTTAATTTATTAGCAAATGATTTAGTAAATAAATCAAATTTAACCATATCAACTCCATATACTGTTGATGGTATTGTTACTGATTTTATAGGACAAGGATATACTGCATCTTTTAATTATGTTGAAGGTGTTGATAATTTAAAAACTGCATTAACCGGGTCTTTTGCAAAAATAACTATTGGTGATTTAACTACATTTGTTGGTGATGTTGCTAGAGTTAAAGTATTTAGAAAATCTCAATCGGATTTAGCAGATTTTCAATTCATTCAAGAAATACAATTAGAATCAAATGAATTATTAGTTGATTTGGAATCAACAACAAAGAATCAGGAATTTTACGGATTATTTGATAATTCAAATTTTAAAAATTATTGGGTAACATCTTCAAATAATTTATCAACTGCATTTAATCAAAACTTTTTATTTAATTCTGTAAAGTTAGATGCCAATGGAGGACCTTATAGATATTTTACAACTAAGTCAATAGCAATAACAGAGAATGCAGAATATACATTAAATTTTAATACTAGATTATTAGAAAATTTAAATTCAACAAATTACATTTCCGTTTATATAAGTGGTTCTAAACAATCTACATATGGTGGAACTACAACAAAAGTAGCAGCATCTCAAGAAATTATAAAAATATATTCTGATAATTCTTTACTACAAAAAACATCAAAAACAATTAATTTTAAAGCAGATGGATTATCCGATGCTAAACTATATTTTGATGTAAAGGGAAATGGTTGGCACATTTCGGATGTTAGTTTAAGAGCATCTCAAGAAAGTTCTTTTTCTCCTGATGAAATTACATTTATACAACCTGTACCAAGAACTTTACCAAGAGAAACATTTGAATTTTTATTTCAATTCTATGATATAAATAATAACTATATCCCAGTAGTTGTTAGTGAAACAAAAACATTTGATGGTGGTAACTTAAATGTAATTAATAAAAGTATTGAATTAATTCCATCATCTTTATATTTTCAATTTGATTCTGGTTCTGGGAACGGCAATCCAGTACCACCAACAGTTATTAATGTTGATATTAAGAAAAATTATTTAACTGGTTCTTATACATTCACATCACGTTCATTTGATTTCTTTGGTACGGAGTTATCATCATCAATGTATGCTCCAATCGTAACACCTGGTTATTTGGGCGGACAATTTCCCGGCTATCTAATTGATAACGATGGTAAGAATAATAATGTTATTTTAACTGTACAAAACTTTACAGGTTCAAGAGATGAAGCGTTAGAAGAATTAGTTGTACAATTTATTGAATATACTGTAGAGTGTGAGGGTGTTGAAGATTCAATGGTTATCACTAGAGTAATAGATGGTAAGGGTGGTGTTAATTATGAGATTAGACCTTATAATGGAACTATAATTAGAAACTCACATCCTTCATCTTCATTAGAGGTTCAAGCTATTCGTATTGATGGTGTTAATGAAATTTTATTACAAAGTGGTTTACCAAAAGGACGTTCAAATACTATGTTGCACGTACAATCGGGTTCTACTTATTTAACTTTAGCAGATGCAAGTGCATCCCAATTTATTAGAGGTATTCAGCCGGGTATAACTGGTTCTGGTGAAGTAAACTATAATGCAATATTCAATAGAGATTCTATAAATGGCCAATTGACATTATATATGATTCCAACGGGCTCCGCATCACCATCTTCATCTATATTAACAACATTAACTTTAACGGATATTCAAGATGGTTTAGATACTGGACTTGTATTATTTGATACTAATCAATTTTCAATAAATCCAAGAAATGAAAATAAATTCAGACCAATATATTCATCTGCAACCGCATCGTTTTATCGTAGAGGTACAACTGAAAATCCTATAAGTTGTTCATTTGAAGTTTACCCATCTATGTCAATTAATAAAGATTGGGTGCCTGAATATTGGATGAACTATACAACATTTAGTTGTGCTGAAAATATAACTGTAGCAGCTTATGATGAAGGTGGTAATATAATTCCATCTAGAGCAAACGCTTCACAATATAGATTAAGTTCACCATTACAGCAAACTAAACAATTATTAGTAAGTTTTACTTATACGGAACCTTGGACTTCAGCATCAGTATCAGTAGACCAATCATTTACAATTACACCGGATGGTGCACCTGGTGATGAAACAATTATATTTGAAGTAGTTCCATCATCAATTACATTAGGCGCAAATTCAAGAGGTGTTGTTGGTGATTATAAACCATCAATTACGGATATTAAATTAAAGCAAGGTTCTAGATATCTTTCTTTTACTGGAAGTGCTGGTGATAATAAGTTTTCATCACATGGACAATTCTATATAGCAACTGCTTCTATTATTGAAAGTAATGTTAAGTCTGGTAATGTACAATTTACTTCTTCAAATGGAGCAGCATATACATCATCTTTGATAGTAAGTGCATCTTCTGATTTAAGACAATTGAGTGGAAGTATTACATATCCATTAATAATACATCCTTATTTTACTTCATCAATTTACACTGCAAGCGTTGTTGTTAATTATACAAAGGTATTGGAAGGAGCACCACCAATTCAAGTAATTATAACTCCAAATGCACCAAACTTAAAAGCTGATGAGGTTGGATATATTTCAGATTACACCGCAGCTAATACAACAATACAAGTAAAAGATGGTGATGATTTTTTAAGATTTACAACACAATCAACCGCACCAGGTACATTTAGAATACAAAATGGGGGTTCTTTATTAACTTCAAATATTAGAACAGGCTCAATAGCTAGTTCATCTTACAATACTGCAACAGTATCATTTAATAGATTTGACCATCCTTGGGTTTCCGCAAGTGCACAATATAACATTGTTGTATATCCATATGCTTTAGGACCCGGTCACGAATATACATCATCGGTGATTCAAAGAACTCAAACGTTTACAAAAAATATAGCACCACCAAATGCTAGAAGTGTAGATTTGAAAGCATCTTTTGATACTGTAAACTTTAATAAAGATGGAGTTGTATCTTCACCATTAGACCCAATTATATTAACGGCAACTGCAACAAATACAACTGGAGCAGTTTGGTTTCAATTTTATAAAGATGATACCGATTATACCGGTATAGTTGGAGAGGATTCGCCTGGTTCAAAATACGCAACTACTGAAATTGGTGGTGGTGATGCAACTGGGCCTGGTGAAAACGCAACTTGGACCGTTAGAATTAGAGATGGTAATTCATCACCAACGGCGCCAATTAGAGCAGAAAATTCATTAACAATAGCTGGTATAAAAGCTGGAGCAGATGCATACAAATTGGTAGCATCAAATGAAAGTACAACAATTACTGCTGATTTGTGGAATACTTCATTTAGTGGTAGTGGTATGAAAATAACCACATTTAAAGGTACTGAACAATTATCAAATGTAAGTACACCTACATATAATGCGGCAAATGATGTTTATGATTTCTTAGGAAACTATATAGGTAATTTAGGATTTTCATCAGCATCTATATTTTATACATCTTCGTTCGTCACACAATCATCTAATAAATTCCCAACAAGTGACCCTGCTTCAATTGGAGATATAGCTGCATGGTATGCACCTGCTGTAAATAAAAGTGGACAAATTGTATATAAAGTTGATTTTGAAAATAATAGACAAGTTCAATTTGTAACACAATCAATATCTGTACAATTTGAACCACCGGCACCATATGTAGTAAATTTAACAAATGAAAGCTCGGCCGCAGTTTATAAAGTATCTGGGCAACTTTCGTTATCAAATACTGGTACTGATATTAGAGTTTATAGAGGTGGTACTGAATTAACAAATAAGCCTGCTGGATTTACTTCTCCACAAAGAGATGCATATGGTGTTACTGGATATCAAAATCAATGTAGGATTTCCGTATATTCAAAATCATCACATTTAACATTAGCAAATGGTTGGTTGCCGGGAAGTTATATTACTGGAGTACCTGCACAAATGCCAAACATTTCTGGTTGGACTGACCCAAGCACAAATGTAACAGCAGAAATTGTATATCAAGTAGAATGTGAAGGAAGACAAACTTTATATAAAACACAATCGTTATCTTTACAAATAGAAGGTTCAACTGGGCCTGGTATTGTAATGAGAGGTGAATGGAGTAGTTTAATAAATTATAGTGGTTCAGTTGAAACTAGAAACTTTCGTAGAGATGCGGTTATATATGGAACTAATCCAACAACATATTACGCAGCAATTAGTGGTAGTGGACCGCAAACTTATAATAAGCAAGGAACTTTGGTTGGCTCAAAAGCACCAACGGTTGGCTCTGATAATGCTTGGTGGCAATATTTAGGACAGCAAGAATTCTTTGTAGCAGCTAAGATAGCAATATTTGATGAATCATTTGTAAAAAATACAATCAACGTTGGTAACAATAGTGGTAGTGCATTTGCAAACATTGTATTAGCAGGTGGTAGAGAAGACCCGTATATGGCAGTTGGGCAATATAGTACAATTGGATATGGTAATAGTGGAATTTGGTTGGGTATATATGATGATGGTACAAGCGCAAGTACATTTAAACCTAGATTTTCTTTAGTTAATGGAGATAACAGTAGGTTTATGAAATGGACCGGTACTGATTTGGAAATTAAAGGTTCTATTACCGTAACTGGTGGAGATGCGGCAACACAAACTTACGCAACAACAGTAGCAAATTCGGCTGGAGCAACGGCATATGCAAATTCACAAGCATATACTGGTACTGCAGTAAGTTTACTTAGTGGTTCATTGGGAGCATTGGCAGCTATTGACCAAATTAACGCAGGACAGGCAACAACTTATATTGGAGCAGGTGCAATTGTAACATCTTTAGTTGCAACAAATTTAATAACTTCAACAAACTATTCAGCATCAATTGAAGCAGCACCATATTCTAATACTGGTACTTTTATTGATTTGGCAAATGGTAATATTACATCAACTGGATTTGCTGTTAAAGGAGATGGAACTGCATACTTTAAAGGAACTCTTAATTCATCAAACGCAACATTTGGTGCGTGGACTTTGGATAATACGGCATTCAGTTCCGCAAATGGTAGAGTAACTTTAAAAGCAACAAGTGGTGATGAATCTATTTCTGTATTGGATTCTTCTAACGCATTAAGATTCTTAGCAAATACTGCGTTATCGTTACCATCACCATCAGCAGCACAACCAACTTCATTTAATACATATGGACCTGGCGGAACTCCTGTTTCATACGCAGCAACAACATCAACAAATGGTGATGTAGATGTTAGCGGAACTACATTTTTAAATTTAACATCATTCAATGCATCCAGTAATGGTGGTAGACACGCAGCAACTTATACATATAATCCAGCATCTGCTTATAATACATACGCATACGCATATGGAGCGGCATCGGCATATATGGCAATAACATTAGTAATTACTGATAATTCCAATAATGTTGTTTCAACTGGAACAACAAAAACTGTATATGCATATGGAACTCAATATCAAGAACCTTATTATGGATATGGCCCACCATCCGGTTATTCATATTTGGGCGGAAACAATGCATATTTAGCAGACCCATCAACATTTACTGTATCTGCGGCAAATTTATCAGCATCTGGCGCATATAAATTACAATTACAAATTTATTATCAAGTATATACTAACGATACATCGGGCAACCCTTATTACGATGATTCAACGGGATATGTAAATTTCCAAGAACCAAGTATTTCTAATACGATAGTTATACAAGCTACTAGTGCTGGTACTTATGTAAACGGAGGAGGATTCTTAGCCGCAATTAGTGATACAAGATATTTGCAGGTTTCTGAAGGCCTTGATGGAGGGGCCGCAGCTAATTTAACATATTCAACAAAAATAAAAGGAAATTTAAATTTAGTTGATGGTACGGTATTTTCGGATTTAACTACTGCACCTGGATATGCACCTGCGGTAAAGGCATTTTGTAGATTACTATATAATGGTGGTACTGGTGGCGCAGGAACTATTGGAAACTATTCAATGCAATCTGCATACAATATGGCAAGTGTATCTGTACATCCTACATATAGGTATTATACACATAATTTTACAACCCCTTTGGCAAATGCAGAATATTCAACATTGGTATCATTATCAAATCAGGGATATGTTGGTAATAATATAACAAACGTGCCTATGATAGTAATACAAACATCTACATATACCGCATGGAGAGTTAAATTATTAAATAATAACGTTGATTATATTGAACAATCTATTGTTGGTGGATATGCTGGAGTAGCCGTAATAGGAAGATAAAAAAATAAAAATATGGAAGAATTAGAAAATTATATGATTGCTCACAAAGATGAAGAAGGTTACACCATATGGTCTATACCAAATTTAGAATTACCAATACAAACGGTAGTAAACGCAACTTGTAGAAACAATGAACATTATGTTTTTGTAACATCATCTTTAGAAGATTTTGGATTTGCAACTGCATACGATGCTGATTTTTCATTACCAAGTGGTTCTATATCACGCATTTTATTTAATGTAGAAATTGCAAAAGAAACATTTAAAACTCATATTAGAAATGCTAGAAATGAATTATTTCCTGATTTAGATGTACAATATATGAGAGCATTGGAATCTGGTAATCAAACAAAAATTGAAGAAATAGTTCAAAAGAAAGAAACTTTACGAAATATAACAAATATTGATTTAAGTGATGTAACTACTTTATCTGAATTAAAAGCAAAATGGCCGGTTGATATATTAGGAAAATCTTTGTACGAATTCTAAAAAAGTATATATTTATATATAAACATTAAAGTTATGTCACAAAAAACAGAACAATTACCTAAAGAAACATTAGAATTATTAATAAATTCGCAAACTAAAGCAAATGAACTAATTCTTAGTTTAGGACAAATTCATTTAAGAATTAGAGATTTTAATAATCAAATAGCTAAATTAGAAGAATCTAAATTAGAAATAGAAGCTGAAATTGATAATTCAAGTAAGCAGTTTGTAGAACTTACTAAAACTTTAGAGATGAAGTATCCACAAGGTGAAGTTGATTTGAATCAAGGTATTGTTATATACGAATCTCCTGAATAAAATAAATTTGGTAGTTTAGAATTAATTTTGTATCTTTGTTACAATTAATAAAATATGTCTAAAAAGAAGTTACTTTATATTGCTCCGCATTTATCTACTGGAGGACAACCGCAATACTTATATAAGCAGGTAAAGCATTTCATTAAAGATTTTGATATCCAAGTTGTTGAAATAAACAATAGTGGCGGTAATGCTTTTGTAGTTCAAAAAAATAGAATAAAATCATTAGTAACAGTACATACATTAGGAGAGGATAAATCTGAAATACTTAAAGTAATTGCAGAATTTAATCCTGATATCATACATTTTCAGGAAATCCCACAATTTGATTTAGCTACATTTATATTAGACCAAATTTTTACAAAAGATAGAAAATATTTTATTGTAGCATCTACACATGGTTCATTTACAAATCCATCTGAAATAGTTTATCACCCTGATAGATATATTTTAGTATCTGAATGGAGTAGACAACGATTCATTGATACTGGAGTTGAAACCCAATTGTGGGAATATCCAATCGAAGAATACAAATTTGATAAGGAGGCTGCACAAAAAGAATTAGGGTTTGAATCAGACTGGAAACATATCCTTAATGTTGGTTTATTTGCTCCAGGTAAAAATCAAGGTGAGATATTTGCATTAGCAACTCAATTAGAAAAATATAAAATTAAATTTCACTTTGTAGGAAATCAAGCTGGAAACTTTGAAGATTATTGGGCACCGTTGATGAAACATAAACCATACAATTGTGTGGTGTGGGGTGAGCGTGATGATGTGGATACATTCTACGCAGCAAGTGATATGTTTTATTTTAGTTCTAAATTAGAATTAAATCCACTATCAATTAAAGAGGCATTGAGTTATAAACTACCTTCTATATTCAGAAAACTACACACATACTTAGATACATACGATAACAATCCTTTGGTAACTTATATAAATGAAGATTTAAAAGCAACAAAGAAAGTTATATTAGATACACTTACACCTGAGTTTAATGAAATTCCTGGTTGGTTTGCTTATGATGAATTATATAATGAATTTGTAAATGAATCAAAAGATGGAGATACTTTTGTTGAAGTTGGTAGTTGGTTTGGAAAATCTACAAATTATTTAGCAACAAAAATAAAAGAATCTAAAAAAGATATTAAGTTTATAACGGTAGATACTTTTAAGGGAACTGATGATGAGGAGTTACATCAAAATATTGTAGGAGCATTCAATGGAGATATATTCTATGAATTTGTAGATAACACAGTACTTTCAGAAAACTATGGTTCATTTGAAATAATTAAAGATACATCACACAACGCATCTAATCAATTCCAAAATGGTAGTATTGATTATATAATGTTAGATGCCGGTCATAGTTACGAAGATGTAAATGATGATATTCATTATTGGTATAACAAATTAAAACCGGGTGGAACTATTAGTGGTGATGATTATGGTGGAAGTTTCTTCCCTGGCGTTACTAGAGCAGTTAATGAATTCTTTTATGACCAATGTACAATTGGATTTAGAAATTGGAGACGTAAGAAACCTCGTATTCAGGTAAAACATCTATTAACTAGACCTGATGATATGAGAGAGATGGTTAGTATCCAATCTCTTAAGCAATTAGAGAAATACGGAATTGTATATGAACAAATTATAAATGAAGTATATGAGGGATTGGCACCTGCTGAAAATTGTAGAAGGCCTGAGCATATAAGTAAAGATAATAAGCCGGGTGAGTTATACCCTGGTGCTGGTTTGGGTTGGATGACTGGTAGACACTATGGATGTTATTTAGCACATAGGGGAGCATTGGAAACGATGGATACTGAAAACTTTGATTATACTTTAATATTTGAAGCGGATGCATTTATTTATACTGGATTAGAGGAATTTGTTGAGATAGTACATAGAGCGTGTTTTATTTCAGAAAGAGATAACGTACCATTCATTTCATTCGCTGACAATCCATCTAGAGAAAAAACAAAAATAGATGAACTATTTTCAAAAACAGCATTTAATCAGGATTTAGCACATTGTTATTTAATTCCAAATAGAGAGAAGCAGTGGTGGATGGATAGGTTGATAGATTGTGGTTGGGATGTTGGTGACCTTTGGTTCAATCACGTTTTCTATAATCACCCAAGACCTCGTTATACAACAAACAAAATGTATAGTAAGCAGGCGGAAGGATATTCATTATTGGATTTAACAGTTAAAACTTGGAATACATGATATACGATAATTTAAAAAAGAATAGAAATCCAATTGTAAATGTTGAGAACAAAGTAGTAATACATTTTGTTAGAGGACCTTTTGTAGAAATCAAAGGAGGTAAGGTTGCCGAATATAAAGTTGAATTTATAGATAATAAAACTGGTAGAATTGTTTATTCAACAACTGTTGGTAATAATTGTTGGTGTAAGTGTAGTATTGAGTATTATGTTGATTGGAAAATCAATATATATGAAAATGGAAAAATGTGGTATCAGCATTTATATAATCCAAATAGTAAACGAGTTTATATTGCAATCGATTCCAAAGCTTTAGGCGATTCGTTATCTTGGTTTCCATACGCAGATGAATTTAGAAAAAAACATAATTGTAATGTGATAGTATCTACATTTATGAATGATATGTTTATAGACCAATATCCGGAACTTGAATTTGTTAGTCCTGGTACAAATGTTACTGATTTATATGCAATGTATGGTATTGGATTATTTTATAATGAAGATGGTACTATAAATGGATTAAAAAATCCAACGGACCCAAAAACAGTTACATTACAAAAAATGTGTTCTGATATTTTAGGATTAGAATATAAAGAAGTAAAACCAAAAGTAAGAGATGTAACCAAAGGATTGGACTTGAATACTAAACAAGTTTGTATTGGCGTATTTGGAACTGCACAATCTAAATTTTGGAATAATGCAACTGGATGGCAAGATGTAGTTGATTGGTTGAATAACAAAGGATATACAGTCAAATTATTATCAAAAGAAGGTGATGATTATATGGGTAATAAGTTACCAAAAGGAATAGTTCATCATCCAAACGGACCAATTGAAAGGGTTATGATGGAAATGAAAAAATCCAAAGCATTCATTGGAATAGGTAGTGGATTGAGTTGGTTGAGTTGGTCATTAGATGTTCCTACTGTATTAATTAGTGGATTTTCATATGATTGGGCAGAAATGGAAGATTGTATCCGAATTGCAGCACCTAAAGGTAAATGTGAAGGGTGTTTTAATAGAATAAAGTTAGATGGTGGGGATTGGAATTGGTGTCCTGACCATAAGGGTACTGAAAGACAATTTGAATGTACAAAATCAATAACTTCGGAAATGGTAATAAAACAATTAGAAAAATTCTTATAAAAATAAAAAAACAATATACTTATATATATAAACAATAAAAAACATAATATTATGGCAGAATTAGATAACATCCCACAAAAACAAACAATTGAAATTGAAACAGTTAAATTGGATGAATCTGTAGTAAAAACAATTACAGAATTAAATCAAAAATCAAATGCAATGGTTTCTGATTTTGGTAGTATTTACCTTAGAAAAAAAGAAATAGCAGAAGAATTGATAAAATTAGATTCTATTTTAGAAGATTCGGAAGCTCAATTTAAATCAATTAATGCTGAATTAAAAGAAATTGTAGATGCATTAGATGATAAATATCCTCAAGGTAGAATTAATTTACAAGAAGGTATGATTCAATATCAGCCTGGTGCATTGAGTAGAAAGCAATTAGCAGAACAACAAGCAAAACAAGCACAACAATCTGCTAGTGGTATGAAAGTTGTAAAAGAATAATATCGAATATTTATATAGCAACAACTATATAATGGGAGAATTATCAAAATTTTTAGTGGAATCAATATTATTGGAAGCGGCTCCGATAGACAAGCAAATAGTTGTCTATTCGGGCCGCTTTCAACCTTTTCATAAGGGTCACTTCGCAACATATCAAAACCTTGTAAAGAAATTCGGGTCTGATAGTGTTTATATCGGAACTTCTAATGTTACCGATTCAAAAAAATCTCCATTTAATTTTAAGGAAAAGAAAGCAATAATGACAACCATGTTTGGTATTCCATCAAACAAAATTGTTAATATTAGAAATCCGTATGCACCCGAGGAAATACTAAAAAAATATGATTCAGATACAACTGGTTTAATAGTTGTAGTTGGTGAGAAAGATGAGAATCGTTTAGGTGGTAAATATTTTACTCCATATAAAGGTAAAGTAACCGAACCATATTTAGATAGAGGATATGTGTACGCATCTCCGGCAACATCAAATCCTATTAGTGGTACTGATGTTCGTTATTGGTTAAGTGCTGGTAGTGTGGCTGATAGAAAGAAAAACTTTACAAAAGCATATCCAAAGTTTGATGAACAAATATTCAAATTAATTACTCTTAAATTAAAAGGATTAAAAGAATATATCAACGAAGAAATTAAACTAAATGTAAAAGTTGGTGATACTTTGTTGATGGGTAAATTCAAAAACAAAAAAGTAGTTGTTAAATCAATAGGTGAAGATGAGTGGGGAATGCCAACAATCAATGGTAAGAAAGCAGTAACATTCAGAATACCTAAGAAAGAGCAATTAAAAGAAATGGGATTGCCCGGTGGTGCTGGTGTTGGTTTAAGTTTGTCGGGTGGATATATTAATGGTGCACCAAAAGCTGATGATGTTAAGAAGGTTAGTAAAAAACTTAACAACAAAGGTATGAGTGGATATGAAGAAATTGATGAAGATAAAATTCCTGGTGGATTGGCAAAAGGTAAAACTATAATTGATTTGGCTAAAAAATATGATGCTAAAGGATATTATGACCCAAAGCAATTTGCAAAAGAATACATCAAACCCAAATTAATGCAGGGTATTAAAGTTGAAATGGAGCACACAACTGATGTTCGTATTGCAACTGAAATAGCTATGGACCATTTATGGGAAGATATCAACTATTATGAGAAGTTAGCAAGTATTGAAGGTGATAGTATAGCTGAAGCAAGTGGTAATGGGGCTTTTTACAATGATGGAAATGCAACAAGCGGTACAATGTGGAATGCTGATTGGAATGATTATGATAATGAAGGATACTATTTAGATAACTTAGAAGGTTGGGATTTCTTTGATGAAACTCCATCTGAAAGAGAAAAGAAAAAAGCAGTAGACCAAAAATTACCAATAGATAATCATAACGATACCACCGATAAGTATAATCGTATATTAAAGCATAATTTAAAATCTCCATCCGATTTTCTAAAAGAAAGTTCAGCAAAGGATTTGGAAAAGCAATTAGTAGCATTATACAATACGGCTTTTAAGATGATGCCAAATTCACCAGCACAAATGAAAGTTAGAGCTGAGATAGACAAACTTAAAAAACAAATAGATTCACTAAAGAAGGAATCAGTAAACGAATCTCTATTATTAGAAGGTGGGGCTTATGGACATATGAATCACCCATTTGATATTGAGATGAATCTTACATTTGGTGACTTAAAACAAATTGTAGTAAGAGCATTAAATGGTGATTTAGAATTAGCAAGAGAGAAGACTGATGGACAGGCATTAGCAGTTAGTTGGGTAAATGGTAGATTAGTTGCAGCTCGTAACAAATCACATCTAAAGAACAAAGGAGCTGGTGCTATGACAATAGGACAAGTAGCAGATAAGTTTGCTGGTAGAGGTGGATTAACCGATGCTTACAACTTTGCTATGCAGGATTTATCTAAAGCAATTGGAGCACTATCCGAACCCCAACGTAAGAAGGTTTTTAAGGATGGTAGTTCGTTTATGAATTTGGAAGTAATATATCCAACGTCTGTAAACGTAATCCCTTACAATCAACCCCTATTAGTATTTCATGGTACATTTGATTATGATATGGATGGCACTATTGTGGGTGAGAACCAACAAGCAGCATCTATATTAGGTGGCATGATTAAACAAGTAAATGCACACGTACAATCTAAATACACAATACAGGGCCCTCCTATTAATAAACTTCCTAAATCAGAACACCTTTCCAAATTACAAGGAAAGTATTTAGGAATGATTTCTAAACTACAATCTGAATTTGGTTTGCATGATTCTGATGGAGTAGCTGATTATCATCAAGCTTGGTGGACTAACTTTGTAGAAAAGAAAGCTAAAAAGTTAGATTATCAACAAAAAATAGGATTAATAAAGAGATGGGCTTTTGGTGATAAGAGTTTCCGTATAGCAGAAATAACTGATGAAAAATTAAGAACTTGGGCAGATACAACCGATAAGCAAGACCAACAAAAAATATCAAAGCAAAATCTAATGAGATTTGAGGAAATATTTTTAGGAGTTGGTGCCGATGTATTATCTTTTATGGATTCGGTTCTTACAGCAAACCCTGATAGTGCTAAAAGACAAATGGTAGCTCGTTTACAATCAACAATATCTCAAGTAAAAGCAAGTGGTGACCCTAAGAAGATTGAAAAATTAAAATTAGAGTTATCTCGATTAAATGCACTTGGTGGATTTGAAAAGATTGTTCCAAACGAAGGTATTGTATTTGTGTATGGTGGTAACACTTACAAATTAACTGGTGCATTCGCACCCCTAAATCAAATTTTAGGTATTTTCTTCGATAAATAATCTTTTTTTGGATTTTGATATACTTATATATACAAATATATCGTAAGTAATATGGCAAAGGAATTCAATAAAAAATTTATGCACCCAACACGTAGAAAGTTGGTTGATATGGTAATGCATGGTGCTGAATATGAAAAGGAATCATTTATTTCATTTTCTGGAGCAGATAAGGAAATTATAAAACGTAAGGTTGGTGAAAAATGGACTGATGAAGATGGTAAGTCTTGGGAGCAATTAGAAGCAGGTAAAATACAAACATCAGAATTAGGCGATACTATGGCTGAAGTTAGAGCTTATTTGGATAAGCTAAATACTTGTAAATCTGATAATTGTAAAACAATTAAACCTGGTAGAGTTGATAAAAAATTAATATCTAAAACTGGATATTGTTTACATTGTCTTGCTTTGAGAGAAGCTCAGATAAAATATGATGGATTATGGGAGCCATATGAGGATTATAAAATATATTCCAATATGATTGCACATGGTAATGATATAGTAGCTCAATTTAAGCAAGCTTATAGAGATGCAAAGCAAACATATGAAGTAGTTCAAGAAGATGGTAAGATTGAAACTTGGAGTATGGAAAGGGATGTTGAAGAACTTAAAGCAGAAATCCTTTTAGAGATTGTTAAGTTTGAAGGTGAGATTGAGCAAGCTACAAAACTAAGAAATGAGGCTTACGATAAATTAAAAGATAAAAACTACGATTTAGTAAGACCACTTAACAATTAGTATGAGTACAGGTATAACACAAAAGAAATCCCTAAAAGAGATTATTGCAGAAGAATACAAAAAGTGTGCGGTAGACCCGATTCACTTTATGAAGAAGTATTGTATGATTCAGCATCCAGTTAGAGGTAAGATACCTTTCCATTTATTTCCATTTCAGGAAAAGACCCTAACGCAATTTGCCGGCAATAGATTTAATATAGTATTGAAATCACGTCAAACTGGTATCTCAACCTTATCGGCTGGATACGCACTTTGGAAAATGATATTCAATTCAGATTTCAACGTATTGGTTATTGCAACAAAGCAAGATGTTGCAAAAAACTTAGTAACTAAAGTAAGAGTAATGCATGAATTGCTTCCTACATGGCTTAAGAACGGGTCTATGGAAGATAACAAGCTTTCCCTTCGTTTAACAAATGGCTCTCAAATTAAGGCTATTGCTTCATCTCCTGATGCAGGACGTTCGGAAGCCTTATCACTTCTAATATTTGATGAGGCCGCTTTCATTGATGATATTGATGAGATTTGGGTGGCAGCTCAATCTACATTATCAACGGGTGGTAGTTGTATTGCATTATCTACTCCTAATGGTGTGGGTAATTGGTTTCATCAAACTTGGTTAGGAGCTGAGGAAAGTAGAAATCCATTTAATACAATCAGATTACATTGGACAGTACACCCTGAAAGAGACCAAAAGTGGAGAGACCAGCAAGAAGAATTATTGGGAATAAAGAAAGCAGCACAAGAGTGTGATTGTGACTTTGTATCTTCTGGAGAGACTGTAATTGAACCGGAAACACTAATGTTCTATAAAGAAACATATATTCAAGAACCAATTGAGAAAGGTGGATTTGATGGAAACCTTTGGAAATGGGAACATCCTGATTATTCAAAATCATATATGGTAATTGCCGATGTGGCTAGAGGTGATGGTGCCGATTATTCCACTTGTCATGTAATTGATATTGTAAATGCAACTCAAGTAGCTGAATATAAGGGTAAAGTAGATACTAAAGATTTTGGAAACTTTTTAGTAGCTCTTTCAACTGAATATAACGATGCTTTACTTGTAATAGAAAATGCAAACATTGGATGGGCAACAATTCAACAAGTAATTGATAGAGATTATAAAAACTTATTCTATATGAGTAAGGATTTGAAATATATTGATGTGGAGAATCAAATGACTAATAGATATAGAGCAGAAGATAAAGGATTAGTAGCAGGATTTTCAACTACTTCTAAGACTAGACCTTTAATCATATCTAAATTAACCGACTACTTCAGAGAAAAATCAGTTATAGTTCGTTCTACTCGTTTAATAGATGAGTTATTTACATTTATCTATATGAATGGTAGAGCAGAAGCTATGAAGGGTTATAATGATGACTTAGTAATGGCATTTTCAATTGGATTGTGGGTTAGAGATACAGCACTTCGTTTAAGACAAGAGGGGATTGATTTAACTAAAAGTGCGGTTGGTGGTATTACATCAAATACTTATAATGGTATTTATGGTGGTGGAAATACTATGGATGATGACCCTTGGAAAATGAGAGCTGGTGATGGATTTGAGGATTTAACTCAATGGTTGTAGTGTTTTGATATTTTACGATATTTATGTTATATAATGTCAAAATAGGATTTTGTAGAAATTAATAATAAATTATGGCAGAACAAGAAATAGATGATAGGAGTTTTTTTGGTAGACTAAAGAAGCTATTTGCATCCAATGCAATCGTAACGGTTGATAAAGATGGTAAACGTAGAGTAGTTGATACCGAAGAAAGACAAATGAATACTAACTTCGTAAATCTAAGAGATAGATATACAAAGTTACAAAGGTCCTATTACGAAACAAATCAGGGTGCACAATCAATGGCATATCATCAAGTTCGTAGAGAACTTTTTAGAGATTATGATGCTATGGATAATGACCCAATTATAGCATCGGCATTAGATATATACGCTGATGAATCTACAACTAAAAATGAATTTGGTGATGTATTATCAATCAAATCATCAAACGAAAATGTAAGTGCAATACTTCATAACTTATTTTATGATGTTATTAATATAGAATTCAACTTATGGCCTTGGGTAAGAAACTTGGTAAAATATGGTGATTTCTTTTTAGCATTAGAAATTGCAGAAGGTAAAGGTATTATTAATGTAACTCCATATTCTGTATATAATACTGAAAGATTAGAAGGTACTGACCCATTAAATCAGAACTATGTTAAATACAAAGTTGAATTAGATAGATTTGGTAAAAAGGAATATGAGAACTATGAAATGGCTCACTTCCGTTTATTATCAGATACCAACTTCCTTCCATATGGTAAGGCTATGATTGAAAATGGTCGCAGAGTTTGGAAACAATTATCATTAATGGAAGATGCGATGTTGATTCATCGTATTATGAGAGCACCTGAAAAGAGAGTGTTCAAAATTGATATTGGTAACATCAATCCACAAGAGGTTGATAACTATATGCAAAAAATTATCAACAAAATGAAGAAAACTCCGTTTGTTGATAAAAATAGTGGTGATTACAACTTAAAATACAATATTCAGAATCTTACTGAAGATTTCTTCTTACCTGTTAGAGGTGGAGATAGTGGTACATCAATTGAAAACTTAGCTGGATTGGATTATGCGGCAGTTGAAGATATTGATTATTTAAAAGCTAAATTATTTGCAGCATTGAAAGTACCAAAGGCTTACTTATCATATGATGAAAACGTTAATGGTAAAGCTACATTGGCTGCAGAAGATGTTCGTTTTGCTAGAACAATAGAAAGAATTCAAAGAACAATCGTTAGTGAATTATATAAGATTGCAATCGTTCACTTAGCTGGACAAGGTATTGATGATGCCGAAATGACAAACTTCCAACTTACTTTAACTAACTCATCTACAATATATGAGCAAGAAAAAGTAAACTTATGGAGTGAAAAAGTTAGATTAGCAACTGATATCAAAGGAATGAATATGTTATCTACCGATTGGGTATATCATAATGTATTCAGTATGAGTGAAGATGAGATGGATATGGAGAGAGCTAAAATGATATTAGACCTTAAAGACCGTTTCAGATATAACTCAATTGAACAGCAAGGGCAAGACCCAGCAAATCAACCTGAACCACAAAACGTTGAAGAAGAAATTGAAAAGATGAAGCAGGAAATTGTGGATAACAAAGGTGGTAGACCAAGAGAGGGAAATACCTATGGTAAAGATAAACATCCATATGGTAGAGACCCATTGGGTAACAAAGAAAATGAAAAAGAGAGAAAGAGAGAAACTCGTTCAATCGAATCAAGTAAAAAATTAGCACAAGAATATATCAATGGGATTTCAGCAAAAAAGAGGATTTTGAGTGAAAAAATAAAAAAAACTGACCTTTTGGATGAAAATAACCTGTTAGATGACAGTAAATTTTAATAAACATTAAAAAGTTTATATTTATATGTGTTAGTTTATAGACAGTAGGTTAAATATAGGGAAATAAATGAAAAAAATAAAACATTCTAAGGTTAAGAATACCGGAGTGTTGTTTGAGCTTTTGGTAAGACAAATAACATTGGAAGTACTTAATGGTGATAAAACTGAGAACGCAAAAAACATTGTAAAAGAATTCTTTGCTTCTGGTACTGAATTAAATAAAGAATTACGTCTTTATGATTTACTATTAAAAGAAAAATATAATTCTGAAAGTAAAGCAGAAATGTTTGTAGATACTGTATCTCAGGCACATTCTAAATTAAACGAAGGTAAACTTGCAAAAGAAAAATACAATCTTATTAAGCAAATTAATGAGAAATTTGAATTAGAGCAGTTTCTTTCTTCGCCAATAACTAATTATAAGGTATTGGCATCTATATACAAAGTTTTTGAATCTAAAAAATCCGAAAACTATGATATTAAAGATGTATTTAACTCAAAAGTAACCTTAATTGAAAACATTATAGCTAGACCATCGACTAAAACTAACAAAGTAGAAGATACTAAATTAATAGAAACCTATAAGCAACAAGATAAAGACCTACGATTATTAACCTATAAGATTCTTGTTGAAACTTTCAATAAAAAATACACTAACTTAGATAGTAACCAAAAGAATTTGTTAAAGGAATATATAAACAATATATCAAATACATCTAAATTCAAAGATTATCTTTCAGTAGAATTACCAAAAATTGTAGCTGAATTGAAATCAATCAAAGCTAAAATCCAAGATAAAGTAACTACTATTAAATTATCCGAAACTATTTCTATTTTAGAAAAAATGAAAATGGGTAAGAGTATATCTGATGGACAAGTTTCATCTATCATGCTTTCGTATGAGCTAATTAAAGAATTAAAATCTAAATTAAAATAATGGAAGCTAGATTAAAAGAAATAATCAGAAGTATAGTTAAAGAAATCCAATCTGAAAAGGAATTGGAAGAAATGACTGGAACTGGTGCGGTTGCTGGATATAATACTCCGGCTGCATTTTCTAAACCTGGTTCTACTGCAAAGAAAAACAAAAGATTAGCTAACGTAACTGGTGGTGAAGTTGTTGATGATTTAGAAGAAGCTAAGGATTGGTTAAAAAACGATGTTCCTGCTGATTCTAAAAAGCCATTAGAAATAAAACCAACTGCAACCGATTGTAGTGATTCTGGTGAAATTGCTGATAAAAGTGGTATGATATTAGCAAAGGATGATGATGAGGCTAGCTTAAACGAAAATCGTTGGTTAGCAATTAAAAAAGAAGAAAGCTCTCCTAAAGCTAAAATGAGTAAAGGTATTACATCTATCAAACAACAATTGGGTGAAGTAGAGAAATTTGTTAATTGGTATTCTAAGATAAAGAATGAGAATGGTGTTAAAAGAGATGATTACTACAAAAGAACAAATAAAAGTTTACATAAAATAAAAGAGAGATTAATGAATCTTTCAGAAAAAATTAGAACTTTATAATATGCCAGCACAATCAAAAGCACAACAACGATTTATGGGTATGGTTCATGCAGTACAAAAAGGAGACATAGAAGCACCATCTAAAGAAGTTGAAAAAGCAGCTGATTCAATGACTAAAAAAGATGCAAAAGATTACGCATCTACATCACATAAAGGTCTACCAAACAAAAAAGAAAGTATGAAAATCACTAAAGAAAGACTAAAAGAATTAGTTAAAGAAGTAATGACAGAAGAATCTGAATATCAAGCGTTTTTTCAAAAAGCATTAGATAAGACAGGTAAGGATATTAACTCAATGTCTGATGATGAAAAAAAAGAGTTCTTTAATAAGATTGATTCCGCTTGGAATGGTAAATCTGAAAAGAATGAGGCTAAAAAGAAAAAATGGTAATATAAAATGAAATCACTCTTAATAGAAACAAACCTATTCGAAGGTAAGGTAAACGAAGATGAGGGAGGAAGAACCTTAGTAAAGGGTATTCTACAAAGAGCATCTGCGGAAAACCAAAATGGTAGAGTATATCCTAGAGAAATCTTAATGAGAGAAGCTAAGAAATACGAAGTACTAATTAAAGAACGTAGAGCATTGGGTGAATTAGACCACCCGGATTCCACTGTAATTAATTTAAAGAATGTATCTCATAACGTAAGAGAAATCCATTGGGAAGGTGATGATTTATGTGGTACAGTAGAAATTCTACCAACACCATCTGGTAATATCTTAAAAGAATTATTAAAAGCTGGTATCCTATTAGGTATCTCATCAAGAGGTATGGGTTCGGTAACTAATATCGGAGAAGGTAAAGTAAAGGTTCAGGATGACTTTGAATTGATTGGTTGGGATTTTGTATCTAACCCATCTACACATGGAGCATTTATGGTGCCTGTAAACGAATCTGTTAATAGAGGTTTACAACAAATAGGAACTGATGTTTGTGGTGAATACTGCAAAGCTCAGGATTTAATGAGAGAAATAATAACTGAAATAGCATAATAATGGCAAAGAACTTTGATATATACGATTTTGTACACAACAATAAAATAACTTTAAAAGTTGATAGTAACAAAGGAACAACCGTATCTAAAGCATACAATGATATCCGCAAAACTAACTTAAAAGAAGTAAAGATAGTTGATGGTAAATTCAGCATAGCTGAAAACTTAGAAGATAGAAAATTATCTACTGAAGTTAAAAAACACTTCTTAGAAATTATTTCTACTTATAACACTTTCCAAGACCAAATGAAAAGACAATCTGATATGACAGAGGTTGCAAATACATTAGGTGCGATTGTTGAGGCTGCAAAAGAAATGACACTAAGAGAAAGTGGTGATTGGTTTGATAATGTGACTGTAAAAAGAAATATGCAAGAATTAGATAAAATGGGAAAATCATTTGATAAATTCGCATTAGAAGCAAAAGCAATGGATGAGAGATTACATTCTTTATATGAAGATATGGGTCACATCTTAAATCGTTACTATGAGATTGCAGATATCAGTACTGATACGATGCATGAAAGATTAGGAAATAAAAAGAAATAATTATGATTCGTTTAGGAGGATTGGTATCACAAAAAGCATTTGGTAAATTTGAAATGGGTAAAGTAATTTCTAATCCATTTGCAACCGCATTCGTTAATGAAGCAGAAGGCTCTGAAGACCACGAAGTATCAATGGCAAACAATTCATTGGATACTATCATTAAGATGGCAACTGAATTGAAAGCTAAGATGGGAAAAAATGAAAAAGATATTCCAGCTTGGATTCAAGACCATATTACTAATGCAGAAAACTTTATTTCACAAGCATCATCTAACTATCACGAATACGGACAAAACGAAGCTAGAATAGCTGAAGATTCACCTTGTTGGAAAGGATATAAGCAAGTTGGTATGAAAGATAAAGGTGGTAAGCAAGTTCCAAATTGTGTACCTAACGAATCAGTAGTAAAAGAGGGCCCAATGAATTTACGTGGTGGAGTACCTAAAATGTATGTTAAGTATTTAGCAGTTCAAAAGAAAGTTGCAGAATTAGTAAATGCTCAACTTAAAATGAAAGATGCATATTTTGCTGAAAAAGACCCAAAGAAAAAAGCAGCTATGATGCCGGCATTAAAAAAAGGTACTGGTCAATTAGAAATGTGGAGAAGAAATTTACAAAAAATAGAAGATAAATATATTTTAAGTCTTGATAAAGATGTGGAATATACTGGTGATATTTAATAAATTTAATAAAAAAATATAAAGAAAAGCTTGGTTATTCCAAGCTTTTTTCGTATATTTACATATGATTAAGCCTTTCTCAATTTTAGATACCCGAACTAAAGAATGGCAGGACCGTAAGAGGTACTGGATACAAACCTACAATATTCAATCGGAATTGGGCAGGGAAGATACCGATAGTAGAGCCCGTTTCTGGGAAGATAATACTATTTCAATATTTGATGCAACCCTTTGTGAGAATATGTACCAATGGTTCACTCCAAAAGAAGGTAAGATATTAGACCCATTTGCTGGTGGAAGTGTTAGGGGTATTGTGGCAACTGAAATGGGATATGAGTATATGGGTATCGATTTATCCAAACAACAAATACAGGAAAATCGAAAGCAATCATCTAAACCAAAATGGGTAAGTGGTGATAGTGATGAGATGTTGAATTATTTAGTAGATGAACAATTTGATTTTGTATTTACTTGTCCACCTTATTATGATTTAGAAGTTTATAGTGATAATTCGTTGGATATATCAACTATGGAAGATGATAAGTTCGATGAGAAATATTTCAGCATCTTAGGAAAGGCTGCAAAAAAGTTAAAGAATAATAGATTCTTTGCAGTAGTGGTATCGGAAGTAAGAGAACAATCCCTAACTGGAAATTACAAAATAGGAAAGTATAGAGGGTTAGTATCTAAAACTATTCAAGCGTGTGAGGAAGCTGGACTACACTTCTACAACGATATGATTCTATTCAACTCACAACATCAGGCTGCTAGAGTAGTTGATACATACTTTAAAAGAAATCGTAAGGTAGCATCGGTTCATCAAAACATATTAGTATTCGTAAAAGGAAACCCTGATATTGCTGCAGAAGATATTGAATTTGATGGAACATATCAATGTGTGGTAGATGGTGTGAAATATAAATCATTTAGAGAAGCAGCTATTTCAATAGACCCAAATACATTAGTAGCTACCGAAGTTGAGAGAAGATGTCGTTCAACTAAATCCAAATATAAAGAGTGGCAAATCATTGGTGAGGAAACAAAACCACAAATTAAATACGAAGTTGATGGAGTTCCTTTTGAGAATCCAAAACAGGTAGCAGAATTGATTGGTGGTGATATGACCGAATCAATGGCTAGAAATTACATAGAATCAAACAATCCCAAATACCGTCATTGGAAGAAAGCCGATGGTTGGGATATTACCTACGAACAAATGCAAGATTTGTGGGCAAACAATATTACATTAGAATTACCTATCATTAGTTGTGATGGTAAAGAATTTTATTCAATTATAGATGCGGCCAATTACTTTGGTTGTTCAGATGAGCGTATCCGCCAAAAACTTAAATCAGATAAGTATTCCACTTTTATTTATCTTTTCTAAAGAATTTTTTAGAAAAATTACGTTTTCTTAATCTTTTGTATATTTATTGATACAATAACGCATTTTCATATGCGTTTTTCCATTGGTAATGAATACTCACCTTTATGTGTAGTGACCAAAACGCCAATAAAAAAATTCTATTTAAGCTCAAAATACAATAGCTTAAGAAATCCGATAAATAAGGAAAAAATGGCAAGTTCAAAATTGTTGAAAGAAGCCATCGCTGATGCTAAAGCTGTTAGAGAAACTGCTATTGCTAATGCTAAAATCGCTCTTGAAGAAGCGTTTACTCCTCGTTTACAATCTATTCTTTCTAAGAAATTACAAGCCGAAATGGAAGGTGATGAAGAAGAAGCAGATATGAACGAAGATAACGATGTATCAAGCGAAATTGGTAAAGGTGATAACAAAGTACCTGCTGATAAAGCAAACAACGATGACACTGACTTAAGCGGAATCGCAAACCAAAGCTCTGAAGTAGGTGCTGAAGTTGAAGATTACGACAAAGTTAAAGACCTTACTGAAGGCGAAGATGAAGAATCAAAAGAAATGGATGAGGAATACTCAACCGAAGATGATGAGGAAGCACCAGCTATGGAAGGTGAAGAAGAAATGGCTCCTGAAGCTGACGAAGATGAATTAGATTTAGAATCTATCATCCGTGAGTTAGAAGCTCAAATCGCAGGTGAAGAAGGTGAGGAAGAAGTTCCTGCTGAAGCACCAGCTATGGAAGGTGACGAAGCACCGGTTGAAGAACCAGTAGCAGCTGAACCAACTGAAGAACCAGCTATGGAAGCTGAAGAAGCTCCAGAAGCTGATGATGAAATCGACTTAGACGAAATTCTAAGAGAAATGGGATACGGAGAAGATGAGAACTCTGAAGAAGACAAAGCTGAAGATGCAGCTGAAATGAAAGCTGAAGTAGCTAACCTACAAGCTGAATTAGAAGAAGCATTAGCAGTAATCAAATCTTTAAAAGGTACAATCAACGAAGTAAACCTATTAAACGCTAAATTATTATACGCTAACAAATTGTTCAGAGGTTATAACTTAACTAACGAACAAAAAGTTAAAGTTGTTGAAAATTTAGACAGAACTTCTTCTGTAAGAGAAGTTAAATTAGTTTACGCTACACTTTCTGAATCAATGAAATTCACAGGTACTGAAAGAAAAGTTGCACAAGTGAAGAAAAATATCTCTGAAGGTATTTCTTCTAAAGTACAATCATCTACTGCACCTGCAAAAGAAATTATTGCAGAAAACACAAATGAATTAGCAAATCGCTTTAAGCAATTAGCTGGTATCATTAAATAAACAAACCCATAAAAATAAAATAACAAAATGGCAAATTTTGATTTAAGCAAACTTATGGAAGGCAAGAACCCACAAGCGGTAATGTTAGCTGAGACTCGTCAGTTAAAAAGCAAATGGGAAAAAACTGGCCTTTTAGAAGGTATGAAAGAAAGAGACCAACACTCTATGGCTGTTCTATTAGAGAACCAAGCAAAACAATTGTTGGACGAAGCAACTCAAACAGGTACATCTTCAGGTTCTGAGGAGTGGTCTGGTGTTGCTTTACCTTTAGTAAGAAGAATCTTCGGAGAAATCGCATCTAAGGAATTCGTTAGTGTACAACCAATGAACTTACCTTCAGGTCTTATCTTCTTCTTAGACTTCAAATATGGTTCTGCACAAGGAACTCCTGGTCAGTTCGGTGGTAAATCACTTTTCGGTGGTACTAACGCAACTGGTTCAGCAGCTAACTTCGGTAGAACTGATGCAGCAACTGGTGGTCTTTATGGTGAAGGCCGTTACGGTTATTCAGTAAATGATGCGCAAGTAACAGCTACTGTAACTGCACAAACTTCAGCTTCTTGGGCTGATTTAGGTTTTGATTCAAACTACTCACAATCTATTGTTGCTAAGCAAGACGGACAAATCGTTAAATTGACTATCCCTAAAGCTAACATCGCTGCAACAGCTGATACTGATGCAGTACGTTCATTTGCAATCGCTTCTGGCGTTGTATCTAACTTAAACCAATACAACTATGTATCTGGTACAAACGTTGTAATCTTCGTTTCTGCTTCTTTAGCTCAAAGAGCTGCATTAGCAAACGCTGGTACTGCGGCTGTAGTTTATTCTGAAGTTCCTGTAGCTTATGACAGAGGTGATTTCGAAGATTCAACTGCAAATGCTAGTGGTAACACTACAACTGCTTTAGATATCCCTGAAATCGACTTAGAATTGAAATCAGAGGCTATCGTTGCTAAGACTCGTAAGTTGAAAGCAGTATGGACTCCTGAATTAGCACAAGATTTGAATGCATACCATTCAATCGATGCTGAAGCTGAATTAACTTCTATGTTATCTGATTATATCTCTTTAGAGATTGATTTAGAAATCTTAGATATGTTAAAATCAAACGCTTTAACTACTGAATACTGGTCTACAACTGTAGGTGAGGAATATGTACAAGGTGCTTGGTCTAACATTGGTGGTTCTTCTAACGCATACACAAAGAATGCATGGTTTCAAACTTTAGGTGTTAAATTGAACAAAGTATCTAACAAGATTCATCAATTAACATTAAGAGGTGGTGCTAACTTCATCGTGGCTAGTCCTGATGTATGTACTATCTTGGAATCAATTCCTGGATTCGTTGTAAATGCAGATAAAGACGCAATGCAGTTCGCTGCTGGTGTTACTGCAGTTGGTTCTATGAGCAATAGATACACAGTTTACAAAAACCCTTACATGACTTCTAACGAAATCTTGATGGGTTATAGAGGTAACAACTTCTTAGAGACTGGTGCTGTTTACGCTCCATATGTTCCATTGATTATGACTCCATTAGTGTATGACCCTCAAAACTTCACACCTCGTCGTGGAGTAATGACTCGTTACGCTAAGAAGATGGTCAGACCGGAATATTACGGGAAGATTTATGTTAAAGATTTAGCTTCTATCTAAGGATAAAAGTTGATACTTTACTAAGTTTTACTGGTAACGCTTCAATATAAAATTGGGGGAGAAGAAATTCTTCCCCTTTTTTTGCTCTTTTCGGTAAAACTTTGATATTTATATAAAAGAAGTTTTATGGATGTAATTTACAAAATTAGTTCACCAAAAGGAAAGGTATATATTGGTAGAACAAACAATTTTAATGGCAGAATGGTCGAGCATAAGCATTGTGCTCTAACAAAGAAAATGAAAAACTCATTATATAAAGCCATTAGGAAATATGGATGGGATAATATGACAAAAGAAATTATTTGCGAAGTTGAAACCGAAAAAGCGCAAATGCTAGAAGAAGAATTAATCAAAGCACATAATTCAGTTAAAAGGGGGTACAACGATACCTATACCGGCGGAGGTGGGGATATATGGGTAGATAGACGAGATACTAAAGAATATATGGAATGGATATCTCATATGAAAGAAATCAGTACAGGCAAAAATAATGGTATGTACGGAAAGACACACTCCGAAGAATCAAGGGATAAACTAAAAGAAAGAGCCAAAGGCCGTTTCACATTAGATTGGTATAAAGAAAGAAATGGTGATGTGGACGGTGAGAGATTATATGAGGAAAGGAGAGTATGGTTAAAGAGTAGAAATTTGAAGAAAGATGAGAATGGTAGATTTTTAAAAGCAAAGTAGAGGTTTCCCACATTTTAGATATTTATACTTGTTATAGATTATAAAATAAAGTAATAAAACAAAATGGGACAGAAAAAAGGAAATCCAACACCATCGTATCAAAATCAGGCATACGAACAATTATATCCAAACATTGGTAGAGATAACAGAGATATGGGTACAAAACCATGCATGATTGATGCTACAACAACATTGGATGAATTAGTTGATTCTGGTTCATTACGTTATACTCAAGGATATGCAAAAGATTCGGATTTAACAGATGGTTCAATAAACGCTTCATTTAACACACTTAGTTCATCTGGACATCCGTGTGTAATAGGGAAATTAAGTTGGGCAAGATATGATGATACGCAATACACCACATCATCGTTTAGAAGTGTGACCGTTGCGGGTGGTGAAGTAACTATTCCAAATAACGGAGGTTATTCAGTAACAACTCATTTACATTCCGATATTCAATTTTACAATACAGGTTCACAACTAATACAGGTGGAAAACGAAGGAGATGTTTACTCTATGACTGTAACTTTTAAAGCAAAAACTTCAAATGCAGGGGCAGCTTGGATGAGAATTCAATTAGATAGTGTGGGTTTAACTCCATATAATAGGGTTGGTAAAGATTTATTTTTTGGAAAGGGTAATAATGTTTGGCACGATTATCACGAAGTATTTCAATTTTACGCAGATAGTGATTTTGTGGCAAATGGAAATCGATGGAAAATTAAAGCATTTGAAGCAACCATTGATATTGCAAATGTAATTTACTTTATACAACGAACACAAAATCATCTTATTTAAAAAAAATATATACATAAAAGGAGATACTAACACTATCTCCTTTTTTATTTTTACCCCTTTCCAACATTTTAATATTTATAAGAGTATTAAACCGAATTACTTATGGCAGCAGGAAAATACTCTTTTATAATAGAGCAAGGAGCAACAACAAATTTTCAAATCAATTGGAACGATGAATCAGGTTCAGCAGTTGATTTGAGTGGTTATCAGGCCCGAATGCAAATCAGACCGGGTGTTGAATCATCTGATGTCTTTCTTTCACTATCATCATCACTAAAGTCCGATAATACGGGAATCAATTTAAGTGGTTCTAATTTTATAACTCCATTGGCAAGTGGCTCAATCGGAGTATATATTTCTGCAGCATCTTCATCCGCATTAAATTTTGGTGAAGCATTTTACGATTTAGAATTGGTAAAAGATAATGAAGTTACAAGACTATTAGAAGGTAAGGTGAAACTTTCCAAAAATGTAACACGATAATAAAATGGCAATAGAAATAACTAAAAATCTTACGCAAGTAACTATATCAACGACCGGTGTAGCTGGTAGAAATGGTACATCTGGTACATCTGGATTTTCAATAGATAGTAGTTCATTTGCAACAACTGGTTCTAATACTTTTATAGGAAATCAAACAATTACGGGTTCACTAAATGTAACTGGTTCGATTAATATTGATAATGTTATTAAATTAACACCCATAACAACTTTCCCAAACGGACAAGCTGGAATGTTAGTAGCATCAGCATCGTATGGTAAAACAAATTTATATATGTACGATGGCTCTAATTGGAAATGGCTAGTGACCGGTTCAATCGCATAATTTTATATAATCTCATTCTAAACACTATTCTTTTGATTCTTAATATTTATAGGTAACGATTAAAATAAGTACTTATAAATGGCACAAGAATTAATATATCCGGGTTCATCATCATTCTTTCCAGGACAAACTCCCTTTGGAATATACGATGATGATTATGTATTCCAAGAAGATGCACCTAAAATGGCACTATGGTGTGCTAGAAGATTGGGGTTTCCTATTCAAAACGTAGAATTGCAGGATGAAAACTTCTATGCATGTTTTGAGGAATCGGTATCTGAATACTCCGCACAAGTAAATCAATTTAATATTCGTAATGATTTGTATTCTCTTAAAGGTAGAGATACTGGTACTAATTATTCTGGAAAATTAGTAGAAGGTAGTATATTACCACATTTAGTACAAATTTCAGATGCTTATGGTACTTTAGTGGGAGTTGGTGGAAATACGGAAATTAAAAAAACAAAAATAACTTTAACTGCAGGTCAGCAAGTGTATGATTTAGATACATTAATTTCTAGTGTAAGTGAAAGTGGAAATCGTATTGATGTTAGTAAAGTTTATTTTGAACCAACACCTGCAATCAATAGATTCTTTGACCCATATTCAGTTTCTGGACAAGGTACATTAAACTTAATTGATGAATTTGGATTTGGTTCATATTCACCGGCAGCACAATTTGTATTGATGCCTGTATTTGAGGACCTTTTGAGAATACAACATATTGAATTCAATGACCAAATTAGAAAATCAGCACATACATTTAATATTGTAGATAATAAACTTACCATATTCCCAAGACCAACAGCAACAACAATTGCAACAAAACCAAATCTTTATATTGATTATTTTGTAAGAAAGGATTTTGTAACAAATTCTACATCTGTAAAATCAAATGTGGTTTCTGATTATTCTAATATAGGATACGATTTTATACAATATACTACTATAAATGATGTTGGTAAGCAATGGATTAGAAAATATACATTGGCATTAGTAAAAGAATTATTGGGAGCAATTAGAGAAAAATATTCAACAATTCCAATTCCTGGTTCTGAAATTAGTTTAGATGGGGCTGCATTAAGAAGTGAAGCACAAACGGAGAAGGAAGCCCTAATGACTCAATTAAGAGAAACATTAGAAGAACTAAGTAGAAAAGTTCAATTTGAAAATAAGTCTAATGAAGCTAGGCAGCAGCAAGAAATGTTGCAAAAAGTTCCATTGGCAATTTATATAGGATAATATGGCAAGATTTGCATTAGGTAGAGATATAAGATTCTTTGAAGGAATCTCAAGAGAATTAGTAGATGCAGTGGTAACAACCGCTGTGGTACTTTACAAGCTTATTATTGAAGAT
>Ga0222712_10001185_pt1 | contig 33245 bp, 49 predicted proteins | sample C33_657DmetaG_FD_165043 | JGI IMG/M metagenome (GOLD analysis project Ga0222712, IMG submission 165043) | Estuarine water microbial communities from San Francisco Bay, California, United States - C33_657D | ecosystem: Environmental > Aquatic > Marine > Unclassified | place: USA: California...
CCGTGATCCGGAATCTGGACATCACCATTGTAGTGATTGGTATATAGATGGTGAGACGGTTGGCTCTTACAACATGGGCAAACGATATGATGACTCAGGTTATATAGACGAAGAAGAAATGATGCCAGGTGAAGAATCAGATGTTGCACAAAAAGCACAAGGCATTGAAGCAGTATCAGGAAAGAAAATTAACCAAATGAATCCTGGAGAAATTAAAATGGCCGGACAAAAGGTTGATGCAATGGGTGTAACAGAAAGCAAGCAGATGGTAGATGAATGTGGTATGATGGGCGGCTCGATGCAACCCAATACACCAGCTAACATCAACATTTCAGCCAGTGCTGCCAGTGGTGGTGAAGTTGCTGCCATGATCAATGACTTGTTAAAGTTAGCCGGTCGTCCAGAAAATGCTGATACACATATGCATGAGCCAGGTGTTGTGGCAATTGATGGTACTATGGATGCTGGCGGTGCAGAAGAATTGGCCGCAATGTTGGGTGGAGAAGAAGAAGTAGTTGATGAAACTGGCGATGCTGGTGGATTTGCAGATGCTACCACACAACCAGATGCACTAGTGTATGATGAGAATCCAGTGTTAACACAAACTGGTGTACAAAAACACACCCTGGGTGGTTACCATAATGGTGACAGTCCTTTGGCCGCAACTACAGAGCTTGAAGAAAGTCTCTGGAGAAAGTTCCAAAATCAATAAGTACACGGGGCGAAAGCCCCGTAGTATTCTACTGTGTCGATAATTTCAACTTCAATTGCCCAATCCCTGTTAATCGAAATAGCAGACTTAAAGAAAATCCGTAAAGGATACGTCAAAGGGTCGGTGCCTTGGTTATATAATTGTACCTTGAAAAACCTGTCAGCATTTACAGGTTTTCCTGCTCTTATAAATTCAGCAGAACTACGCAAGGTGTCTGTTAAACAATACAAAAAAGATCCAATGGAGCAATCGTGGGTATCCAGTTCAGGTAGTCTTACTCTGGTAATTCCATTGACACTGAACGGTACCTATCACTTACAACTATCACAATATAACAGTATGCGATTGGTGTATGGCAATGCATACGTGTTCTCAGGCAACAAAGATTACAAGTTAAATATAAGCAAAGCAGGAATTAAAGATTTTTACTTTTTAGTATTGGATTGTGATGAATCATGAACGCTATATGTGTAGTGGCACATCCTGATGATTGTATAATATTTGGATTTGGGTTAATAAATCAGTTTCAGAATCTAAATTGGACTATATGTTACCTAACGTATACTGATGACTCACCACGTGGCGAAGAAATATCTCGCTTTTGGCAAAAAAGAAACATCTCTACTAAATTTCTTGGATTTAAAGACGATTGGAATGATATAGAGAACGATGCTATAAGTTTTGATGTATTGATAGCGCAACAGGCAATTGAAGATTGTGTTGAGGGACAAGACATAATACTTTCGCATAACAGTGATGGTGAATATGGCCATTTACATCATAAGTTTGTAAATCAATGTCTACACAACAAAAATAACCTAGTTACCTTTGCTTCATTATATGTTGCTGATATTAAAATTACGTTGCCACCAAGGTTATATGATCTGGATGAGTTGCCGTTACATCGTGAAGTAATATCCAGTTTTCACAAGCACACACATACCAACGGATATGCAATCCCAAACTATTTAACTCACTTGTTTATCTTGAAATAAATATTATTATGAAAAAATTAATGGTCGCTGGATGTAGTTTTTCAGCAGTAAGTATTACCCAACCTGGCACTAGTTGGAGTGAAATCCTTGCTGAAAAATTGGGATGGGAATTGGTTAACCTGGCACGACAGGGGTGTAGCAATGGCGGTGTTAGAATTCAAATTGAAGAGATCCGTAGACAGAAACCAGACTTTGCCATCGTAACTCCAACGTTTTGGGATCGTATGGAAATTCCAGCCACCGCCGCACCGTACGATTGGACTCAAAAGTCAGGCGGCTGGAATCCCCCACTACAGCAACACTTACAAGATTGCAAACTAAAAAATGGATACGATCGCGATGATGGTATCAACAATGTAAATTATGGCAATAACAATTACAATATGATTTGCGAAACTATTTTTAGTCTGGCAGAAAATTATGATCACCCATATCGTTCAGGAAAAATATCCAAACAATCGCAAACTGGTGTACGGTATTGGATTGATAGCATATACGATAGTAATTGGAAAAAGCAAATGGATGAATGGATCATCAGCGAAGGGGTGATGCAGATGTTCCATGACAATCTTGACTTCTTGGTAGTCCCTAGTTTGCTATGGCCTTGGGCAGTACACAACAAGCCCACACTGTGGAGAGACACATTTCCTAGAGTAATCCCAGATCGCTTTATTATGCAAAATCCCATGCAATCGCAGCCTAGCGTATCTGGTAGGTTTCCGCATGTGGGAGATGATCCAGGCTATCACACCAGTGCTGAAGGGCAACGATGTATCGCGGATAACTGGTATCAGCGCATCACCAAAGATTTTGCTCCAGCATAAATATTATTATATAACTTGGATAGGCCATTATGAACACACGTGAAATAGAAGAATCATTTGCAAGCCCGCCACCATTTGCTGACATGATCAGAGCAGGGTTTCCCAACGTCGAACCCGGAGACCAAATTGAAACTCGCAAGGGTGATATGAGTGGTATGGTAGAGAAGGTTAAAGAAGTTGATGGTGTTGACTATGTATTTTTCCGCTGTTCAGTATCCAATAAATTATATCGTACCAGACTAGGCAATGTAATGAAGTTGCGTGAGGATGTAATTGGCAGCAAAGGTAGCCAATTCAACCCTACCGATATCCTTAAAATGGATGTTCCGTTGTTTATCAGACTGATAGAATTTGCCAGAGAAGATGCCAAAACTGACATGGAATTACATGATGTTACTGAGAAACTTACCAGTATGTGCAAGCGTGGCAATACATTAACCATGCACGACTATGACAAGATAGTTGGCCAAGAAGAAACCCCAGCTCTTAACGGTAAGTAGTTATAAAGCCAGTAGCATGACCAATCATCAAATCTACTTACAAACTTGCAGAGAGTTGGTGATTGAAGTAGAGGCAACCGTAGAGGTTGAATTACATGATTCAGTCAATGGTTATCTAATATCCCTGTTAGCTAGAAATTTTGATTGTGTTAATGCTATCGCTTACAATTATGATTTTTTAGCAACCGCAAAACACCAAGAGCAAGGGTTCTTGGCCAAAACACAATTCATTGATGCCGCTGAACGTTGTTTGATGATTAGCGGCATTTCTCCATTTGTAGCTGAACGACGTGGAATCCCACCAAAGCACTTTACTTATTGTGGACAACTGTTGTATAATCAAGCAGCACATTGTACACGACCCACAGATGAGTTTATGAATGCATTGGCTATTAATTTTGGCAAAATGCGTGATGTAATTAGTGCTACGTTTGATAAGACTGCGAAAACATATCGGCAACGTAGACAATTGATTGATGCTGGTAGCACTACAACTACTCTGATGGAAATTAAATTGATATAATGTGTGAAATAACTATTGTGTTACGACACAAATGCTGTTATACTAGCCAACTACAAGGAGATTTTTATGTCAAACAGAGTTATTACCGCAGAGCAAAAAGCCAAACTGAATCAAATTTTTACTGAAGGTATCCAAATCCTTACAGAAGTTGAAGACTTGAACGCTGGCTTAAACGACACAATTAAAGCCATTGCAGAAGAAATGGAAATCAAACCAGGCATTTTAAAGAAGGCAATTAAGATTGCCAAGAAGAGTCAGTTTGGTCAAGAGTCAGCTGATCACGAAGAACTTGAAACAATCCTTACCACCGTCGGCAGGACGATTTAACGGATGTATGTTGACGCATTATTGGACCGCGAACACGACCGTATCCATGTAGTAGAACGTGTGGATGGTAAACGTGTATTCCAGGAGTATCGCACCAACTACGTGTTTTACTTTGACGACCAACGTGGTAAGTATCGCACCATATATGGAACTCCAGTCAGTAGATTTAGTACTCACAACGGAAAAGAGTTTCATAAAGAGATGCGAGTTAATAGTGGAACAACTCTTTGGGAAAGCGATATCAACCCTGTGTTTAGATGTTTGAGTGAGAATTATCTAAACAAAGGATCACCCAAATTACACACAGCATTTTTTGACATTGAGGTAGACTTTCATAAGGAACGTGGATACAGCACACCTGATGATCCGTTTAATCCCATAACTAGTATCAGTGTTTATTTGGATTGGTTGGACCAACTTATTACCTTGGTAATACCTCCAGAGAAAACCAGTCTGGAAACCGCAGAACAAATAGCTAGTGAATTTGAAAACTGTTTGGTGTTTAGTCATGAAGCAGATATGATTAAAACATTTCTGGACATCATAGAAGATGCTGATGTGTTAAGCGGATGGAATAGTGAAGGGTATGATATACCTTATACTATTAACCGAACTATTAAAGTTCTAAGTAAAGATGATATTAGAAGGTTTTGTTTGTGGGATGAGATGCCCAAGAAGCGAACCTTTGAACGTTATGGTAACGAGCAAAATACATATGACTTGGTTGGACGGGTTCATATGGACTATATGCAATTGTATCGCAAATACACATATGAAGAACGTCATAGTTATAGTCTAGATGCGATTAGTGAATATGAATTGGGTGAGCATAAGACCCAATATGAAGGTACACTAGATCAACTATACAATAAAGACTTTAAAAAGTTTATTGACTATAACCGTCAAGATACCATGTTGCTGGCCAAGCTGGATAAGAAATTGCGTTTCCTAGATTTGGCTAACGAACTGGCTCATGACAACACAGTATTATTGCAGACTACCATGGGTGCGGTTGCTGTAACTGAGCAAGCAATTATCAATGAAGCTCATGAACAGAATCTAATCGTCCCAAATAAAAAACAGCGTCTGACAGACGATGATACGCAAGCGGCTGGTGCATATGTTGCATATCCAAAGAAAGGATTGCATGAATGGATTGGCGCAATTGATATTAACAGTCTATATCCCAGTGCTATTCGTGCGTTGAACATGGCACCAGAAACTATTACAGGTCAATTACGTCCAGTAATGACCGAGCAATATATAAAGCAAAAGATGGATAGTGGTTCCTCGTTTGCTGGCGCATGGGAAAATATATTTGGTAGTTTGGAATATACTGCGGTTATGAATCAAGAACGCGGTACTGAGATTACCATTGATTGGGAATCAGGAGTTGCCTCAATTCATAGTGCCGCTGAGATCTGGAAGATGGTTTTTGATAGTAACAATCAATGGACTCTTAGTGCAAATGGTACCTTGTTTACATATGATAAGAAAGGTATCATACCAGGATTGCTAGAGCGTTGGTATGCTGAGCGTAAAGAGCTTCAAGATAAAAAGAAAAACGCCACTACCAAAGAAGATATTGCATTCTGGGACAAACGTCAATTGGTTAAGAAGATTAACCTAAACAGTTTGTATGGTGCTATTCTTAATCCTCACTGTCGTTTTTATGATGGGCGAATTGGACAAAGTACAACATTGACTGGTCGGCAGGTGGTTAAACACATGAATGCCAAGATAAATGAATTGGCTGTTGGTGAATACGATCATACTGGTATTGCTAATATATATGCTGACACTGATAGTGCATATTTCAGTATGTGGCCTATTATTAAGTCAGATGTGGAAAGTGGAAATATGACCTGGAACAAAGACACTTGTATACAGGTATACGATGCTATTGCAGAGCAAGTCAATGAGAGTTTTCCAGAGTTTATGAAACAAAACTTTCATTGTCCAACACGGTTGGGTGAATTGATCCGCGGTGGGCGAGAATTGATCGCAGTCAAGGGTCTGTATATTACCAAGAAACGATATGCAGTATTGATATTTGATCTAGAAGGCAAGCGATTGGATGTTGAAGGCAGTCATGGTAAAGTAAAAGCAATGGGCTTGGATCTTAAGCGTAGTGATACACCCAAGATTGTTCAAGAGTTTCTTAGTGCTATATTGATGGAAGTATTACAAGGTGCATCTAGAGAAGATGTGTTGGAAACCGTCAAAGAGTTTAAACTTAAGTTCAATGATTTGCCGCCTTGGGAAAAAGGCACACCCAAACGTGTCAACAACTTAACGAACTATACTAAAAAAGAAAAGCAATTGGGCAAAGCCAATTTACCAGGACATGTTAGAGCGGCGATGAATTGGAATACACTACTACGTATGAATGGTGACAACCACAGTATTAAAATTACTGATGGTATGAAAACTATTGTATGTAAGGTTAAAAACAATCCCATGGGATTTACTTCAGTAGCATATCCAATTGATCAACTATCGTTGCCAGATTGGTACAAAGAGCTATCCTTTGATGTTGCTGATATGGAAGAAGCGATTGTGGATCAAAAAATTGAAAACCTATTGGGACCATTGAACTGGGATCTAAACGCCGCGTCAAACAGCAAGTCTACAATTAATTCATTCTTTAGTTTCGGTTAACATGAATTCAATACGACGTCCGTTAACTGAGCTAATACGTTATGAAAAAGACGTATTAGAAATACTATCGCAATACCCCGATAAGCGCAATTCTGCCAGAGTTGAGTATCTGGATTTAATTCAACGTTTGTGGAATTTGCGTAATAGTGATGCCAATATACAAGAGCTTTCTGCTATACATGTATTGATTAATCAACTGTTGGAGATTGATTCAGCAATTGTTAATAACCTAACTAAACTATCCCGGAGTATCGAGGTGGGAATCAAAAAGCATATACAAGAGTTAACTTCGATATTTGCACAAAACCAAGCACTAAACTTCAAAGCAGTTACTACTTACCCACCAGATTTGGCAACCTCATTAACAAGCGATACTGACTTAATAAATTATATTACTGGAGTAATATCAAGCAATGTAGATTTTAAATATCCAGGGTTACTGATTGGTGGTGAATTGTTGGATGTTGTTGGGTTAATGGTTGGGTGTGATCCTCTGTATACCTGTGTAAACAATACTCATGTTGCCGGATTACGTAAATGTATTAACAATGACTTCTATTTTGACAACAGATTAAGACAATATAATTATGACGAGTTTACAGTTGATTCACTAAATGCATTACCAACAGCACAGTTTGGTTTTATTATGTCGTTATGTCATATTGATATAATGCCAAGTCATGGGATACTTACATATTTAAATAAAGTTAAAACTCTGCTTCGGCCTGGCGGAACATTTGTGTTTAGTTTTTATGATATTGGTATACGGGATTCATTGTTGGATTTTGAACGTCACTATACTAATGAAAGAAATAGAATTAAAGTAACACATGAGATCGACATGCAGTGGTGGCGGCATCTTACGCCATATCCTGGTTGTCAAGAGTTATCAACCTATTCAAAGTTATTGGAAACAGTGGGATTACGTCTAGTAAATTACAGTCGATTTAATAGGCATTCAGTTGTGGTAGTAAAACAAAGTGGTGACCTAACCACTGTCAAAGCATTGCAAGCATCTGGTGAAATAAAATATCAGCAAGGCTAGCATTTTCTAAATACATGTTGTATAATAACCTTATTAATGGAGATATCAATGAAAGATTGTTTAAGCGAGCTAGTAGCACATACTCAAGTATTGGGTAACATCAGTTTTGTTAAAATTACCGGTACCGAAGAGTCAACAGTTATGGAATCACTTAGTGATGACAAGGCAGTTATTATCCAAGGCAAATACAAAAATCCCATTGCAGATTTTATTGGTGTGTTTGGTTTCCCTGACTTGGGTAAATTGAACATTATTCTTAACATTCCTGAATATGCTGAAAATGCAAAAATTTCAGTAACTACTAAAACACGCAATGGCGAAACTGTGCCATCAGGATTACATTTTGAAAACAAAGCTGGTGACTTTAAAAACGATTATCGTTTTATGACAACAGAAATTGTTAATGAAAAACTTGGTGTATTGACCTTTAAGGGTGTAAAGAAATGGAACGTTACATTTACTCCATCAGTAACTGGCATTCAAAAGTTTAAGTTCCAAGCTCAAGCACATTCAGAAGAGCCGTATTTCATTGCCAAAACGGAAGACAAGCATCTAAAGTTCTACTTTGGTGATCCTGGTAGTCATGCTGGTAACTGTGTTTTTGAACCCAACGTGACAGGCACATTGGCTAAAGAATGGAATTGGCCAGTTAAGTCAGTTATTGATATCCTTAATCTAGTTGGTGATAAAACCATGATGATTAGCGATGAAGGTGTTCTGCAAATTACAGTGGATAGTGGTGTTGCTGAATACAATTACTTCTTGCCAGCGCAAATTAAATAATGAGTCAAACTGAACACAACCCCGCTGTACCTGAGCCAACCATTGACGATTTAACAGCAAAACAGAAGGATTATGCAATCTTTCTACCAGCAATCAGTGGTTTTTATAGCGGATATGTAGGCAAACAGCGCCATTCTAAACACATTGAGGATGAACGTATACCTACAGGGTTTGAGAATGGTATTGAGGGCTTAAATTTTCTTAATCCCAAAGAAGCCTACTTTCCTTATAAGTGGGGCTTGTATAGTGCAGGGCATGCCAACTTGGATACTACTAAGTTTGATCCCAAAGAAGATATGATCCGTAACCGTGACCCCAACAGTTTTATATTGGGTGATAGCGGAGGGTTCCAGATTGGCAAGGGTGTGTGGGAAGGTGACTGGCGTGCCGGTAGTGGCTGTGCCAAAGCACATAAAAAAAGAACTCAAGTATTAGACTGGATGGAAAGTTACATGGACTATGGCATGACATTAGATGTGCCGGGTTGGGTATCTAGAACTCCGTCTGGTGTTGCCGCAACAAAGATTTCTAGTTATGAAGAAGCGGTTGAAGCCACCAAATATAACTTTGAATATTGGCTTAAAAATCGTCGTGGCAATTGCAAATTCCTAACAGTATTGCAGGGTGATAGTCACACTCAAGCTGATCAATGGTATGCTGAGATGAAACAGTTCTGTGATCCAAAAGTTTTCCCCAATGACCACTTCAACGGTTGGGCCATGGGATCACAAAATAAATGTGATGCTCACTTGGTACTTAAACGTCTTGTTACATTAATTTATGACGGCTTGTTGGAAACTGGCAAACAGGACTGGGTACACTATCTGGGTACAAGTAAACTGGAGTGGGCAATGATGTTCACAGACATTCAGAGAGCGATACGTAAAAATCATAATCCCAACTTTACCATTAGTTTTGACTGTGCATCACCATTCCTGGCTACTGCTAATGGACAAGTGTATGATGAGAACCGGTTAGAAGATCGCGGTAATTGGGGATATCATATGACCAAAGCCGTGGATGACAAGAAGTATGCACATGATAACCGATTGTTTAGAGATGTCATGTTGACTGAAAAGATAAACGGCAAAATTGCCAAGACGTTTATTGATAGCCCTATTATGCAACGCACTAAAATTAGTGATGTTTGCTGGTATGCTCCGGGCGATCTAAATAAGATCAAGAAAGAAGGCAGAACATCTTGGGATAGTTTTAGTTATGCTATATTAATGGGTCATAATGTTCATGCTCATATTAAATCAGTTCAAGATGGCAATGAAAAATATGCTGGTGGGACTATTCCAAAGTCGTTGGTAAAGGAAAAACATGATCGTGTATATTTCCGTGAATTAGTTGACGCAATTTTCAGCGCACCTAGTTATGCCACGGCTTGGAAATTGGCAACAGATCCTTTCTTGGACGGCTGGTGTACTACAGTAATAGGCAGCAGTGCCAATGGATTTATAGGCAAGAAGGCAATTAATGCTTCAACTAAGTTTGGTGAGCATTTTGAATTTACTACGGTTACTGCACCAGAAACAAACGAAGATGGTCTAGATTTAGCTAAATTAGAAAAACTAGAACAGATTGAAGAAACAAACAGTTGATAGTTTCGCCTATTCACTATATACTTACACATTACTTGCAGATAAAATAAAATGAACGATAACATTATATCAATTATGGATCAACGTAAAGTCGCATTACTTGAAAAGTCCTCTCAGATTAGGGAATCAGCAAAGAAGATGATTTGGGTAACCTTTGCTCTTGAGGGTATGCATAAGTACCCACAAGCATTGGAGGATCCTGCTCTTGCAGAAGTTAAATTTTTGGGTTACCCTCATCGTCATATCTTCCATTTCCGGGTGTGGATTCAGGTCTTTCATGAAGACCGAGACATTGAATTCATCTTGTTCAAACGCTGGTGCCAGTCCTTGTACACCAGTAATAATTCCGGTCTACCGGAAGGAATTTTAGAGCTGAATAATCAAAGCTGTGAAATGCTAGCTGATCAGCTCTATTCAAAGATCACTGACCGATATCCAAATAGAGATGTTTGGGTTGAAGTAAGTGAAGATGGTGAAAACGGATGTTATGTGGAATACAATATCCCAGACACTAATGCACCAAAATTTAAATCCTATTAATTTTTCACAAAGGAAGTAAAATGTCGCAACCAGCTTGGATTAAAAAATACCTTGTAATGAAGCCTGAGGTTACAAAACTATTCGAAGCGATTGAAGCATATCATACTCATTGTAGGTGGGAGTTGTTGCCGTTTAACCCTGCTGATGTAAACAATATGCGTAGTCAAAACTGGAAAAACTACCTAAAGACACAACAGAAAACCAGATAATGCCTACACTATTTATTGTTCCCATTGAACCTATTGATCAACGATATACTAAACAGTGGTTTGACAATATACCGGTTCTAATTAAACGGCGGGCAGTGGAAAAGAACATTAACTTATCTATTGTTAATGTTGCTGGCAGGGAAAGCACCGGTGGAACAACTGCTGGTGCTTTCCTAGACTTTTCCACTACCAACGCATATAAGGCTAGCCAAGTTGAATTTATTAGTCAGATGTTTCAACGTGGTGAAGTAAAACCCGGTGACAAATTCCTAGTAACAGATGCTTGGAATTTTGCTATTACAGCAATTAAATATCAAAGTGATTTGTTGGATATACCAGTAGAGATACATGGTATATGGCATGCTGGTGCATACGACCCCAGTGACATATTGGGTATGAAGATGCAAAAGCCTTGGCCGTTTCATGCAGAACGTAGTTGGTATTATAGTTGCGATAAGAACTACTATGCTACCAATTTCCACCGGGCCATGTTCTTGCGTAACCTGGATATTTCGTATCAAGATGCTGGTCGTGCAGTAGTAAGTGGACAACCACATATCAGCGTGATTGATCATTGCGGGCAGTATTTTAATAATCCTAAAAAACAGATGTTGATCTGGCCACACAGATACAATGCCGACAAGCAACCAGAGATCATTGAAGATCTAAAAAATGATTTGGTTTTTGATGTAGTAATTACACAAAAAGCCAACCTCAATAAAGAACAATATTACCAAACATTAGGTAGTGCCGCGGCGGTATTCAGTTGTAGTCTACATGAGAATTTGGGTATTAGCATGATGGAAGGTTGTTTGGCTGGTGCTATCCCTATTGTACCAGACAGATGCAGTTATAAAGAAATGTATTTGCCAGAGTTTAAGTATCCTACTGAATGGACTAGTAGTATTGACTCGTACCATAAGAATAAAGTTAATTTATTGGGATTCATTGCCGAGCGAGTCAATAACCCCCAAGCCTATACCAAAGCAATGCAAGAGCAAATACAAATTTTAAAAACTGATTACCTAAATGCTAATGTAATGTTTGACAGTATATTAAATTTAAGTTAGAATAACAAAAAGGATACATAGTGAAAAAATTACTACATGAAGTATTAGATACAAATAAATCAGTATACCAACTCTATGGCGAAGTAACTGACGGGGGCCTATCAGGTTTTAAGCAGGTGGTATTTACAACTAAATCATCACATAGTACTGTTCCCAATGAAGAACAACGTTTGTGTTCGTTCTTCCTTCAGTCAGATGGAATTAAAAACTTACGTGACCTATTGGAAAGTGCTTAATGACTACTGAATTTGCACAAGTAAACGATTTGAGCTATGACCAGGACTATGAAGTATGTAACCTAGCAGACGCTCTCCGCTTTAAAATGAAACGTGACAAGAAACGTTTTTGGGCGGGAGATAACATTAGCGATTATTTGCACGAAGGCGATAAAGAAAAACTAATTGCAGAAGCTTCTGTAGCCTTTGAACGAGTTTTAGATACATTACTTATTGATCGTGAGAACGATCCCAATAGTCGTGGTACTGCTAAACGATTAGCAAAGATGTATTTTAACGAAGTCATGGCTGGTAGATATGATCCAATTCCGGGTGCTACTGCTTTTCCAAATGATTCAGAAGATAGATATGAAGGCATGCTTGTTGTGCGTAGTGAGTTACGAAGCATGTGTAGTCATCATCATCAGCCTGTATCTGGTATTGCTTATATTGGTATCATTGCCGCTAATAAATTAATTGGTCTCAGCAAATATACCAGAATAGCACAGTGGTGTGCTCGCCGTGGTACGTTACAGGAAGAACTTACCAATGACATTGCACGAGAAATAATGAAGGCCACAGACTCAGAGAATGTGGGTGTTTACATCCAAGCTACGCATGGTTGCTGTGAGAATCGTGGTATTATGGCACACAGTAGTCTTACACAAACAACAGTATTAAAAGGTGCATTTCACAACGACATGGGAACCAAGAAAGAATTTATGGATAATATCAAACTACAGCAAGATTTCGCTCCGAGGTAATAATGACAAAGATCATTGAGATTGATTACAAAAAGACGTTGGGATTAATAAACGATTTATGTAGACAGATTACTATAAGTGATTGGAAACCCGACTACATTGTGGGTATATCACGCGGTGGGTTAATGCCAGCGGTATACATGAGTCATTATTTTAATTTACCAATGCATACGTTAAAGGTTACATTGCGTCATGAATCAGAAGATACTGAAAGCAATCTTTGGATGGCGGAAGAAGCTTTTGGATATGTAGAGCAACGAGATCGTGATGAGGATGTGTCCTGGACTGATTTTAATAAACGTAAAAACATTCTAATTGTGGACGATATCAATGATACTGGTGCCACATTCAATTGGATTAAAAATGACTGGGAAAGTGGTTGCATGGGAACTGTTGCCACTGATATTTGGCAGGAAATCTGGGCAACTAATGTGAAGTTTGCAGTGTTGGTAAACAACGAGGCCAGCAATTTTAAAGAAGTTACGTATGCCGCCAAAGAGATTAATAAACATCAAGAACCGTCCTGGGTTGTATTTCCTTGGGAAGAGTGGTGGATGCGATGAACGACCAGATCAAAGAAGCATTGGGAATATTGCAAGAGGAATGTGCCGAGGTCATTGTTGAAGTCAGTAAATGCAACCGCTTTGGCATGAGTAGCAATCATTACAAAACTGGTATTCAGCATAGCAAAATGTTGGAGATGGAAGTTGGTGATGTATTAGCCATGGTGGATATCCTGGTTGATCAGGGTGTATTGGATCGTGATGAGTTAGACATTGCCACACAAAACAAAAAAGAAAAACTCAAGCTGTGGTCTAACATCTATAAGTAATTGTATGTGGGAACTACTATATTTTTTAATGTGGACTTGCTGGTTATACTGGGCACATCGTCTTGGACACATTATACCGGGAATTAGGCAGATACATAACCATCATCACCGATATATTTCTACACATACCCCACCTCAATGGAGTTGGAATAACTTATTATTGTTTAATGACAATTGGATGAGTACGTTGGATTGGTGGTTTACGGAGGTAATTCCCACTGTAATCTTTTGTTTAATAACTGGGCAATGGTGGATAGCAGTATTTCATTATGTCTACTCAGCAACGGTACAAGAACAAACAGAACACAATCCCACGTTCTCTTTGTATCCATGGCTGTCTGCTGGCAAATGGCATCTACATCACCATTTAAATGATGCAACAAAAAACTTTGGGCCATTTATCGTCATTTGGGATAAAGTTTTTGGGACTGCGGCTCGTGGTTAATTTAGGATATCAAAATTGGTTGCAAACCAATTTGACAGTTGGCTCTATGGACAATGTAACAACCCCATTTAACGCAACGTTTAATATTCAAAGTCCAGTATTAACTATGAGTTTTAATGATGCAGCCGACTACACTGCAAATTTAATAGCCCACAAATATACGAACTTACACTTGTGTTTTAGCGGTGGTTTAGATAGTGAATATGTCGCCGCAGTGTTATGTCGTAACGAGATACCGTTTACACCAGTTATATTGCTAACCCCCAACAATTCTGAGGTTTGGTATGCTTTTAAATTTTGTAAATTTAACAATCTGACTCCGGTGGTATTTGATTTCTCTAGTAAAACTGGATTAACAAATAACTTCGCTCAGATATTGCTCAACGCATATCAGATTGCCACTGAACTTAAATTACCGGTTGTGGAAGCATTAATACCAAATATTGTGTCTAAGTTATTGCCAGATTCATCTGCTACCGTAATAACTGGCTGTGGAGAACCATTACGTATGTCAGATCATTTTGATGACCCCATGGGTGATGTATTTGAAATTTGGGATCGTGATTGTTATTTAAATTTGGAATATGGTGATCGGCATCCTGGTGCATTTTTTACGTTCACTCCTGAGATATTCAAGGCAATAATCACTGACATCGATTGTACCTTGAACAGCCAATTAGCCAAATCCAAGTTGTATAATTTATCAGAACGTGCCAAGAGCTATTCTGTTTTTGGTTATCACAAAAGTACTTTGCTATATGAACGCAATTACTTAGGTGATCTCGACAAAAAGTTTTCTCGAGAAGAACATTTAAAATATGTCAGTTTTAGTAGACAACAACTATTAGATATGTTATAGTATTACTATAAATAGTAAACCAGCGGCCTTTGTGGTTTTCATCCCGCTTTACAAATTCTGCAAGCCTATGCTATAATTAACATAGGAGAAAAATAATGGCAAAATATATCAGTACTAAAACCTATACGCATCTTGGCCCGGTTGCATATAGACAATGGAGAGCAGATAGTCATTGTAATCAGATTCATGGTTATGCACTATCATTTCACTTTGAATTTGAATGTGATACGTTAGATGCACGTAATTGGTGTATGGACTTTGGTGGGCTTAGTCCACTTAAAGAAAAATTAGAAGATTGGTTTGATCATACTCTACTAGTAGCACAAGATGACCCACAACGTGATGCATTAATAAACTTAGGTAAACTGGGATTAGCCAAGATCACAGAGGTAGAGAAAACTGGCTGTGAAGGATTATCAGATTTCCTATACGAATACATCAACACTATATTCCTACCTGATTATGGCAGAGCCGAAGCAGATCGTGTTTGGTGTTGCCGGGTAGAAGTACGTGAAACTAATAGCAATATGTCCATGCGTGTTGGTCACAGGGAAGATCGAGAGTTTGAATAAAGATTTCATACTCAAATGGGCCGCCCACGCAGTAATTGTGGCGGCCACTATCACCACAGCACTTGACATCATACCACTGAATAAGTTATTATTCCTTACAGGATGTATATTGTGGGCCTGGGTTGGTGTTATATGGCGTCAACCCAGTTTGTGGACATTGAACATATTTTGCGGGTTAATTTACGTTATAGGATTATTAAAATGATCAGATATTTGTGGAGCATGGTAATGAAATGGGGTTGGGATTTTGGCAAGGAAGACGGCAGCCGAGGCAAACACGGTAATACGCTGGCTGAGTATCCCCAAACTATGAAGTTAAGGGCAGAGCCTGAGCATTTTCATACTCATGGTATGACATTCACAGTATATACAGCCAACGGTGGGCATGTGGTGGAATTTCGTAGTTACGATCCCAGCACTGATCGCTCAGTCAGCAGTATGCATGTTATACCAGAAGACCAAGAGTTTTCAGATACAATATCCAAGATAGTAACATTGGAGTGTTTAAGGGGAATTAGACGATGAGCAAGATTAAGATAGCGGAACTATTTTATAGTATCCAAGGCGAGGGTAGATATATGGGGGTGCCCAGTATCTTCCTTAGGACTTTCGGCTGTAATTTTACCTGTGCTGGATTTGGTATGCCACGCGGTGAGAAAAGCCCAGAGGCAGAACGCATTGTAGAACTTAATGGATTTAATCCATACAAAACATATAATGAATTACCGTTAGTCAGCACAGGTTGTGATAGTTATGCTAGTTGGCATCCAGAGTTTAAACACCTTAGCCCAATGCTAACCACAGATGCTATCGCACAACGTATTATGGAATTGCTACCAAACAAAACTTGGCAAGATGAGCATCTTGTTATTACTGGTGGTGAACCTTTGCTAGGGTGGCAACGTGCTTACCCAGACTTATTGGAACATCCCAGTATGAATGAACTAAAAGAGATTACATTTGAAACCAATGGTACTCAAAAGCTAACACCAAAGTTTAAAGAATATTTGGATCAATGGCGTAGTGCTAACCAGCATCTTGATAGAGAAATTACATTTAGTGTGAGTCCCAAACTCAGTGTTAGTGGTGAGAATTTAGAAGAATCTATTTGTCCTGAGATTGTATGTGATTACGAATCTGTTGGATATACTTATTTAAAATTTGTTGTAGAAACAGAGGCAGATGCTGAAGAAGCCGCATATGCTACAGAATCATATCGTGCCGCAGGATTTAAAGGTCCAGTTTACTTGATGCCTGTGGGTGGAGTTGAAAGTGTATATAGTCTGAACAATCGTAGAGTAGCAGAGTTGGCAATGAAGATGGGTGTACGTTATAGCGATAGACTCCAGGTTCCACTTTTTAAAAACGCCTGGGGAACTTAAATGCCAGAATTAATTATTGCCATGGGGTTAGTAGTAGCATTTATATGTTTAATAGTACTGTGTTTCCTAATGATGTTTAACTCTTCCAAGTATCCTGGCTGTAGTGGTGATTGCAAACAAGGTCGACGACCATGCAATTGTAAAAAGCAAGATGGAAACACGTAAACGAACATTCGTAAGAACATTCAGCTATAGACTTGTTGCACTGTTGATAACTGCAATATGGACAGGACTAAGTGATGCAATTTTGATTCATGTAATTTTAACGATAGTACATTATCTATTTGAACGAATGTGGTTACATATAAGGTGGGGCAAATGATGGGTGCAGGATACCACGGCAAACATGCAATGTCAAATGACCGATGGAATGACGACGCATTTTATACTAGAGCTCATTGGCGATTACGTTTTATGTGGCTCCCAAAACGTAGTGCTATAACTGGTCGTTGGCTATGGTTGCGTTTTGTATACGAAGGAACAGCAATGTGGACAGGTCCTGGTGATGCTGTTTTTGAGTTTAGATACCACGAACCAACGGAACATATTATTTGGCAATTAAAAGGAAACTATGATGTTTGATGCAATCAAAAAATTGTTTAAAAAGAAACCAGAGGTAAAATTGTCAGCCAAAGAACAAGCCACAGCGGATGGTTTGCCGTATGTAACCGTAATCAAGGTTGACATTGATGTAAACACACCAAGGCTGGGCAGTTTTGAAATTGATTGGAATTCTTACTTTGTGGATATGTTGCGAAAACATGGATACGTAGGAAAAACCGATGAACAAATTGTAGACCAATGGTTCACTGATCTATGCCGCAATGTTGTGTTGGAAACATATGAACAAGAACAAGCTGATCCAGCGGCCAGAGTGACCAAAAAAGATTTGGGTAATGGTAGAACCGAAATAGGTTGACATATAAGTTATATGCTGTTATTATACATCCATGGAATCCACACTGATAATTCTTAATATAGATGCAATGATAGCAATTCTGTTAGAAAACGGTGCAACCGCCTCGCAGATTGCCGGTGCTCTACAAGGCAGAGTAGTAACATTAATGGACCGTAACGATGCAATTGAATTGTTAAATCATGCATTAGACGGACTTCAATCAACTCCTACTATTAGACAGATACATTAAGATGACAAAATATTTAATCGTTGATTTGGCCAACATGTTCTATCGTGCCAGACATTCTGCACATCGAGCTTCCTCAATGGAAGAAAAGATGGCATTTAGTGTTCACGTGACATTATCCAGTATTGCTAAAAGTTGGCGTGATCAGAAAGCTGATCATGTGGTGGTATGTTTGGAAGGGCGTAGTTGGCGGAAAGATCATTATAAGCCATACAAGGCCAACCGTTCAGAAACTCGTGCGGCACATAGTGATGAACAAGCCGCAGAAGAAAAGATGTTCTGGGCCACCTTTGATGATTTCCAACAGTTTTTAGTGAACCGAACTAACTGCACTGTATTACAACACAATGAGCTAGAAGCAGATGATTTGGTTGCAGGTTGGGTTGCCAATCATCCTGATGATCATCATACTATTGTAAGTAGTGACACTGACTTTGTGCAATTATTGGCTGAAAATGTTGTTCAATACAATGGTATGACTGATGAGTTGATTACCATTCAAGGTATATTTAATAACAAAGGCAAACGAGTAATTGACAAGAAGACCAAAGAGCCCAAGGCAGTACCGGAACCGCAATGGTTGCTGTTTGAAAAGTGTATGCGTGGCGATAGTAGCGACAATGTGTTCAGTGCCTATCCAGGTGTTCGCACCAAAGGTAGTAAAAACAAAGTTGGACTAATTGAGGCCTATGCAGATAAGAATGACAAAGGATTTGCATGGAACAATATGATGTTACAACGTTGGGTAGACCACAATGGACAAGAACACCGAGTATTAGATGACTATGAACGTAATCGTGTATTGGTTGATTTAACTCATCAACCAGATAGCATTAAGCAAAAGATTAATGCTACAATAGCATCTGTTGAAGCTAAAAGTAAATCTATGGTAGGGGCTCAGTTGTTAAAGTTTTGTGGTAAGTATGATTTGGCACGTATAAGTGAGAGTGCAGAACGATATGCAGAGTTTTTACAATCACCATATAAGGAGTGTTAAAATGCAAATTGATGTCAACGCGGAAATTGTAGATCAGATTATGAAAACTGAATTACGTGAATCTATTACTGGTGTAAAGCAAGATATTAAAAACTTAAAAAAGATGCGTAAACGTGAACAGTATCAGGATCAGGATCTAGCAGATAATCAAGAACTACTACCACATTTGGAAGCAGTTTACAATTACTTTGGGGGTAATTTGAAATGAAATCATATACAGTAACATTGGAAGAAGATCCAGAAACTGGAGATCTTATATTGCCTTTTCCTGAAGATATGTTAAAAGAAGTGGGTTGGAAAGAAGGTGATACATTAGATTGGGAAGACAACAAAGATGGAACCTTTAGTATAACTAAAAAAGAGGTTACGGAAAAGCAATGGGTATTAGTTGAATGTGTGAGCCAATTCCGTCAACGTTACATGGTCGAGGTTCCGGTTGGTACTGATCAATTTGGGAAAGATAAAAGTGAATGGGCCTTGGATACTGTAACCATGAACGAAGCTAAAGAATTCAGCCAGGAGCATTTGGGTGAAACTATTGTATCACATCGTGTTATATCTCAAGCAGATGCATTGGTATTGTGCGATGAAGACAATGCGTATGTTGCAGACTGGACTGAAGAACAGAAACTAGATACTTTTTTTACACGTGAAGGAGAGAAAGTTGATAATGAATGATAAACTGTCCGATATTATGAAAGAAGCGGTCAACAGCTCAATCTGGAAACCGCTATCTGTTTCGCAAGAACCAGAAACTCGGCTGACAAACTGGGCAGTATTCAGTGTTGAATTAGAGGGCGGAGAACCCACTGTTCATTTTGCTGGATATGCTGGCTATGAAGGTAGAGTATGTTCTCCAGTACAACAATATGATCCTACCACACGACGTGGTGTTACACGTAGTGGTAGAGTATATGAATTAACTCAAGATCGCGCAGGATTACGTGGTGATGCTGCCTATGTATGGGGAAGATGGATCAATATGAATGGCAATCCCAAATTTACTGATGTTACTGCGGAATATGTATGATTGCATGGATCTTAATTGTACATTTGACCGGCTATCCCAATGTTACAACCTTTGTGGTTGATAATATCGTATCAGAGGCAGAGTGTTATGCTCTGTCAGATAATATGCACAAATACCGACTGGCATCCAAAGTCGAAACATTATGTTTTGCTGTTAACAAGGTAAAGTAAAATGAAACAAGAACTAGACAAATTGTTGTGTGAAAAATATCCCAAGATGATGGTGAACCGCAACAAGAACATGCAAGAAACTTGTATGTGTTGGGGATTTAGTTGTGGAGATGGTTGGTACAATATTTTGAATCAACTCATGTATCAAATACAGCATCACATTGATTGGAAAGAGAAACAACGTAATTGGGCTATGGAATACAACGAAATGGCCGCGCGGTGTAAGGCTGGTAACTTTGACTTGTTTGAAGAAACTATGAAAGCTCACTCGCCGGAATCTAAAGAAAAACGTCTTGGTGAGATTGTTGCCGGAGACTTTAGACAAGTACCAGAGTCTATTCCACAAGTGACCTTGGACCAAGTTAAAGAAAAATTTGGCACACTGAGATTTTATTACTCTGGTGGTGATGATTATATTAGCGGACTTGCTAGCATGGCAGAATCAATGTCGGCTGTTACTTGTGAAGAATGTGGTAATCCAGGCAAAACTGTTGGTGGGGGTTGGCTTACTACGTTGTGTAAGGAACATGCAGAAGCTCGTGACATTTATACCGAGGAAGAAGATGATGATTAAAGGATTACGAGGCGATCAAGGTATTACGGTTAGCGGCGGCGATACCAGTGTTCCTTATATTAACCAAAATACCACCAACCCTATGCAAGGTATGATTCGTGTGTGGGGTTCAGACACGCAGGTATTTGATGGCAACAATTGGATTTGTATGAATTCCAGCTATGCCACCGTAAGTTTAGGTCCAGAATTACAAATATTATTAAATTGGGGACGACGCAAGATGATACAAGAACAAGACCTACAATCGCTCATGGAGAAACATCCAGGCCTTAAAGATGCCAAAGAGCATTACGAGGTCATGTTGGCACTAGTAAGTGATCATAACAAGGAAAATGCATGATTGAGTCTAAAACGACTGATGACTATCAAGAAATAGAACTCAGAGCTAAACCGGTTATTCAAAATAAATTCTGGATAGTGGAGTCTAATGGTAAGAAGGTCGGTACTATTGAAAAGAATGATGATGGTGTAGTATATGCTAAAAATCAATCTAGAACGTTCTTTAAAAATTTATCTAAACTAACCAGTGAAATTAATATTGTATTTGACCGTGTCAGTGGATACCTCACCAAGACCGGCAATCCAGACTTGGGTGGATACCCAGTAGAGAAATCTGCTTACAACATTCTATATGATGTAAAAAGAAAACTTTATGTATATACCAAGACCAATAAAAGCAAGAGCTATTTTTGTGCCGGACATTATGCGATAAAATTAAATGGTGTTTGGATCAAAAGTTTTTGCCCCAAGTTGATAACGGTACAGAGGTATGAGTTCCGCGGACCATTCAAGTCAGCTAAAGAGGTGATATGGTGATGGGATTACACATCCAAAATTTTAATCAACGTATACGAGCATTAAATCAAAGCAATGGAAAAGAGTTGGTAATGGGAGCCAAAGAGGCCAAAGAATTACATACAGAAATCTTTCAATTGCTGATAGAATTCGCAGATTTGGAGAAAAGATTACTCGATCTGGAGAAATCAGCCCCTCAAATGGCATTAGATGGGGGAGGCTTTAAGTGAAAGTATAATCTGCTAGTATAAATATATGTATGTTAAATTTCAATAGGAACAACTGCAATGTCTAGACCTAAACCCACTATACTAATTGAACAGGTCAACAAGACTAGTTATAAATGTGATCAGATATTAGATGCGCCCGGCATCTTTGCGGTGTTCTACGATGACAAACCTATCAATTTAAAAAGCAGTAACATGTTGGTAAATTATCCCGGCCCCAAATATAAAAAGACGGCGTTTGCTAATCCTGGTCACGCAATTAACTTGGCTAAAAAACTTAATGTACAGTTCAAGACTGATAAGTTTACAGTGCTATTGCTGAACCAAGGAACCAAACTCTATCCAAAACCTTAGGCAAACATTCACTGAGTTTTTTATGATACGTGGCGGGTTAGATTCTGCACTAATGGATCATTACCTTTCTGAATGGTGGTTCGTGGGCAAATCATCCAATGTACGACTAAGCCGAGCTGGGTATGATTTTTTAACTCAGAAAATAAAATTCCCCAGTTATGATTTTGTAGTTCAAATAGAGAAGCCTTGGACTATCAGTAGCAGACTGCTATTGCTATTAGATAAAAAAATGGATGCGCCCTACTACATACACCTTAGACATGCCATTCAAGGAACCATTACCCATTTTTCTGAACGTGATGCAATGATGCTGGCACTCATTGATAACGACATTACACGGTACTTGAGTAGCATGAAATAGCACTAAATCCAGCTTTAAAAAATTGTCAATGAAATCAATGACTTATAAAATCACGTAAGTTGTTGATTTCATTGACTTTTATTTTACCTGTTTTGGTTGACTTCTTGATCAAAAAGCGTATAATAGCTACATACAGTTAGATAACGGGCACAAGATGGAACAAGTTAAACGTAAACGCAGAAACGATAGACGGCATGCCGTATATCAAATCAGTAATATACTTACTGGTGAGAAATACATTGGGATTACAGTTACCCAAGGCGGTGCTCTTAAGCGTAGCCTGAAAATACGGTGGCAGAAACATGTCCGTCGTGCCCTTACTGAAAACAAGAGCTGGGCATTGTGTGAGAACATCCGCGAATGGGGTGCAGAAGCTTTTGAAATCAGCATGTTAGAGACGATACGTGGCCGTAAGCCAGCTCATCAACGCGAACGCGAGCTTATCCGCACGTTGACCCCGACATTGAACACGTTCTAAAGTAGTTGACAGAGTGGTCAGAAGGTTGTATAATCGATACATACACTAAAGAAACGGAGAAACAAATGGACATTAAACAGTATAAGAAATTGCGTCTGGAAGTGTTTCAAACTGCCACTCGCTTGCAATTGGTAGAGAGCTTACTGGAACATGCCGCGCAGGACTTGCGTAGTCAGGTGGCGTTTAGCAAGGTCGGCAATACTGTGACATTGGAATTTGGTGGACGAGTTCTTAAGTGCGTGAAAAATAGTCACAACCGTTATAATATTAAAGAGAACAACAAGGTTATCATTAATGACTACACCGGCGGCGGCATCCACGATATTCGTTTGTGCCTGGCACTGGGTGAAATAATCAAATATTAAAATAATCAAAGGAGATGAAAATGACCAAAACAGTTAAAGCGGCAAGCAAGAAAACGAAAACAGTGGTGGCACCTGTTAAAGAATTTGTCGCAGGTCAGCTGGCATTGCAAGACACCTGGGATGATGGACGCGGTAACTCCACTACAACCACTAGGGTGGTGCTGGTTCGCTCGCTGGAACAAGGTACCAAATGGGGTCCTGACGCAGTAGTGGTGCTGGAAAATGGCAGTCTTGCAATTGTTGGAGTTAACACCCTGCGCCACTTACCTGAAGCATTCAAAAATGCAACAATCTAAGGAGATAGCAATGACTACACTTCAAAGTATCAACACCGAAATCATCGGTGGTAACTTTTCCGATGCTGATCTGAACACCATCCAGGATGCGATAAAATGTCGTCGTGCTCAGCTGGTCCGTAAGACTATCCGCACGTTGGTGCGTGGTGACGAGATTACGTTCAACAGCACCAGACTGGGCCGCAATGTCCAAGGTACAGTGCAGAAAGTAGGCCGCAAGTTCGTCACCGTCAGCACGACGGCCGGCTTATGGCGGGTGCCTGCCAACATGTTGGAACATGCCTAACATGCCTAACATGGATGAGATAGAATTACTTGTGCCGTGGGCTGATGAGTTTACGGCATGGGTAATGGCAATTGAGCAAGATGAAAAATATCAAATTGAATTGCAGAACCAGTTGACAAATAGTCAACATGATGTTATACTTGATTTGTAGGTTAAATTTTTTACTAGGAGAAATTAATGAGTAATGTTAATGTTAGTCAAAACCGCACTGTAACGGCAAAGACTGCCAAAAAGGCGATCCTTCGCTGTTTTAAGAAACAACGTCCATTGTTCCTGTGGGGAGCACCTGGTATTGGCAAAAGTGAAATGATTGCCAGCATTACCAAAGATATGGGTGGGCATATGATCGATATGCGTATGGCCACCATGGAACCCACGGACTTGCGTGGTATTCCGTTCTATAACAAGGACAACGGCAAAATGGATTGGGCACCGCCCATTGATTTGCCGGATGAAGAACTGGCATCACAATATCCTATCGTGGTGTTGTTTTTGGACGAAATGAATAGTGCGGCTCCGGCTATTCAAGCCGCTGGCTATCAACTGGTGCTCAATCGTCGTGTGGGCAAGTATAAACTGCCGGACAATGTGGTTATTGTTGCCGCAGGTAATCGCGAAAGCGACCGTGGTGTCACTTACCGTATGCCAGCACCGTTGAGCAACCGTTTTGTCCACTTAGAGCTTCGTGTAGATCATGCAAGCTGGGAAGAATGGGCTATTGAAAACAAACAGCATAAGGATGTGGTGGGTTACATTGGCTTTGCCAAACAGGACTTGTTTGACTTTGATCCCAAAGGTTCCAGCCGCTCGTTTGCTACACCGCGTAGCTGGGCCTTCGTGAGTGAGCTTCTTGAAGATGAAGACACTGACACTGATACGCTGATGGACTTGATTGCAGGAAGTGTGGGTGAAGGGCTGGCAAACAAGTTTATGGCTCACCGTAAGATTGCAGGGCAATTGCCCAAGCCGCAGGATATCCTGGACGGTAAAACGACTGAGCTTACCATCAAAGAGATCAGTGCAATGTATAGCCTGACAATTAGTCTGTGCTATGAGCTCAAGGACTCTTTTGATAAGGCAAATGGCAAATTGGATTCTTGGCACAAACAAGCAGACAATTTCTTCAAGTTCATGATGGGGAACTTTACTACTGAACTGGTTGTGTTGGGGGCTCGGGTGGCGTTGACTACGTATAACCTGCCAATTACTCCCAACAAGCTCAGTAGTTTCGCGGAGTTCCATAAACGTTTTGGCAAGTATATTGTGGCCGCGGCGAATTCCTAAACCAACGTCCTAGTCACCGTTGGTTATTGGAATATAGGGGGAACAATGTTCCCCCTATTCTTTAAAACAGGTTGACAAATGGCTGCAATTGCTATATAATATATACATACACTAGGAGAGCGAATATGAAAAGTGCATTGTCAGATTTTAAAGGTTTTAGCGGACGTAACTACAATCCAGGGGACTTGTATGCAGAATATTTCAATCCTCCTATCTATGCTGTAACCACTGCTACCAAGAAACCCAAAAAAGGTGCAGAGCGGATCAAACCCACAGACCCACGCCTTGATGCCAAGGCAATTGACCGACTCATTACCGCACGTATCGGGCTTCTGCTTAAGGCACCATTTTTCGGTAACCTTGCTACCCGTATGAAATTGATCAATGCGGATGAATGGTGTCCCACTGCGGCTACAGATGGCCGTAATTTTTATTACAATACAGATTTCATTAATTTGCTCAGCAACAAGGAAGTTGAATTCCTACTTGGACATGAGCTATTACATGCGGTATATGATCACATTGGTCGTCGCACTGAACGACATGATCCGCAACTCAGCAATATTGCACAAGACTATGTTGTCAATGCTGATTTGATTGATCAACGTATTGGTGAGAAAATTACCAAAGTGCCTATACTGTATGATCCCAAATATAAAGGTATGAGCTGGGAAGAAGTTTACGATCTGCTGTATGAAAATGCCGAAAAGATTAATATAGATCAGCTGATTGAGCAGATGTTGGATGAGCATTTGGATGATGAAGGTGAAAACGAGGGGGGTAATGGTGACGGTGATGGAGACAAAGAAGGAAAAGGTCGTCCTCGTATAAGTGCGGCTGACCGTGAAGAAATCCGCAAAGAGCTCAAGGCGGCGGTGTTACAATCCGCACAAGCCGCAGGTGCTGGTAACTTGCCAGCAGGTATTAAACGCATGATTGACGAGATGACTGCACCCAAGATGAACTGGCGTGAAATTATTCGCCAGCAGATTCAGAGTACCTTCAAGAATGACTTTACATGGCAACGTGCATCACGCAAAGGCTGGCATATGGATGCTATTATGCCCGGTATGAAACCAGGTGAGCAGATTGACATCTGTGTTAGCATTGATATGTCAGGCAGTATTAGCCAAGAACAGGCTCGTGATTTTATTAGCGAAGTGGTAGGTATTACCAACCAGTTTGAACAATACCGGTTGCATATTTGGACTTTTGATACTGCGGTTTATAACCCTGAAATCTTTAGTAGCGATGATGGTAAAAGTGTTGCTGACTACGAGATTAATGGTGGCGGTGGCACCATGTTTGAATGCAATTGGGAGTTCATGAAAGAGCAAGGTATTGAGCCCAAGAAGTTTATTATGTTTACAGATGGCTATCCTTGTGGTGAGTGGTGTTCAAAAGGTGATGAAGACTACTGCGATACAATCTTTGTTGTGCATGGTTCCAAAACTATTGTTGCACCGTTTGGTCAAACTTGCTATTACGATGAAGAAAAGTAATCAATGCGAAGTGTGGTAGAAGTCAATATTAACCCTTTAAATGTGTATAATTTGAGGCGGGTAACTAATTGTTGTCCGCCTCATTTTACCACTATTGGGTTTATATGCGAGAATACAGAATCTATCCTTGACTGGATTTATGAAAATTTAGACGGTCGATTTTATTTTGAACCATCAAGAAATGACAAATCAGATTCCAGTTTGGTAGGGTTATTCCAGTCTGACCGTTACTTGTTGGGATTTGAACTCAACAGTGAAGCGGTATTAATTGCATTACAATTGGACATCATAAACAAATAAATTTTCACTCCTGGTTGAATTGGTTAAATATCAATACAACTCAAGGAGATAAGAATGTCCAACGAAGCCGGTCCTAGCACCACAACACAACCACCAACTACCCTAACCATAGACGATATCCGTGCTATGGCCGCCGTCATTGAGGCTTGTAGTGCTCGTGGTGCATTTAAAGCTGAAGAACTAAGTAGTGTAGGCATGCTATATAACAAGACCGTGGCCTTCCTTAAGGAAGCTACCGAGGCCGCTGACGCTGCCGCTAAACAACAACCTGCTCAACCTGCAGAATCAATTCAATAAAGGGAACCATTATGAAATTACTTAAACACGTAGGAAAACATAACAACAAGAAATTGGTTGTGTTATGGAGAGAAATACCTAACACTACTGATATGTGTTTGGTTACATATACAGAATCATTGCCTAGGCAATACCATGATGTTCTAATTAGAACATTAGAAAGCCCGCAGGGACAAGAAGCCAAAGAATTTAATGAAGTGTTGCACCGTACATTGTTAGACGATGGCCGTAATATTCTAACAGTATTACATCGTGAAGGCTGGATGAAGAAGGTACCTACTAATCAAGTAATTATTACACCAACTCCACAAAGCAATGTAAGGTTGGATGAGCTTAATAGTTTGTTACGTAAGATGGGTGAGGGTGCAGATGCTACCCGCCGTATGGCTGAACTTGATAGTCAAGCTGGTGTTAAAGATCCCAGGAAAGAACTAGCATCCATAGCACCACCAATGGTTGATGATATATCCAGTGGTGATATTGCTGGTGCTTATGGAGTACTCACTGATGATATGTTAGCAAAACAACAAATTGCTCAAGCTAAGAAAATGCGAGCAGATGCAAATGGATTAATCTTGGAAGCCAGACGCTTGGAAGCGGAAGCAAAACAACTAAAAAAGTCAGCGGACGATGGCATCGAGAAAAAAGAAACATCTCTCGCTTCTTGATAACATTGACCAAAGCAACTGGGATACAATCCTTCGCCAAGTGGACAAAAGAGAAGTTCCGGTAGAACTTCTCGACACTGTAGTAATTAATTTTATTGATGGTACAGAAGTAACTGTGGACATTCAAGAGATGATTGGTGAAGGTATTGATCCCAGCCAGATTGAACATCGTTTAAATTTGCGTCTGGCTAGTTTAGATAACGTAATTAAAAATGTAGATTTTCATATTGTTAGAGATAAGATTATTGAAACTATATCTCCAACTATGAAGAAAATACTAAAAAAAGTACCTTAACTTATTTGACTCTAATGCCAGCGTTTGTTATAATATTAAACTAACATAGGGGCATAAGATGCAAGTTAAACTGGTTAGCTATAGTCAACCTACCGAAGAATTTCGTAATCAAAATATCAATGATGCTTTAGATCTAGTCGCATATTGTGCTAGAGTAAGCAATCCCAGTAATCAATTCAATACAGAAACATCCGAAAAACTTATTAAATATTTGATTAAACATCAACACTGGAGTCCGCTTGAGATGGTTAGTGCTTGTATCGAGATCACCACAACTCGAGACATTGCCCGCCAAATTCTGCGACATCGCAGTTTCAGTTTTCAGGAGTTTAGTCAACGATATGCAGATCCCACTAAAGATCTTTCGTTCGTTATTCGTGAAGCTCGACTTCAAGACACAAAGAATCGTCAGAACTCCATTGAGTTGGATAAAGAAAATGATGGGCAATCAATCCTGCAAGGGCAATGGAAAAACAAACAACAAAGAATTATTGATGCGGCTGAAGAAGCATACACTTGGGCCATCACTAATGGTATCGCCAAAGAGCAAGCTCGTGCAGTATTGCCAGAAGGACTTACTGTAAGTAGGTTGTACATGTCCGGCACATTGCGTAGTTGGATACATTATATTGAATTGCGTAGTGCTCACGGTACACAAAAAGAACATCAAGAGATAGCACAACTTTGCGGTAAAATTATACATGAGGTATTTCCTTTATGAAAATATTAGTAACAGGTGGTATGGGGTTTATTGGTCACAATGTAGTTAAGTTTCTAACAGAGCGCGATCATAACGTAATAGTTATGGATAATCGAACGACATATGGATTTGTTCCACAATCAGAACTGGATTATCTTATGAATGAACGCGGTAACAAGATCAGTCCTGATGCGGTATACCCAACTGATATTAGAAATGGATCTGATGTTGATCATATCATTCAACAGTTTACTCCTGAACTAATAATTCATTGTGCCAGCTTTCCGCGGCAAAAGGTAGTTAGTGCAGATCCGGTATTGGGTTCTCAAGTTATGTGTACTGGGTTAATCAATCTGTTAGAAGCAGCCAAAAAATACCAAGTAAGAAAATTCCTATATATTAGCAGTAGTATGGTGTATGGTGATTTTGAAACAGATGCTTATGAAGATGACATCTGTAATCCCATTGGACAATATGCTATTATGAAACTAATGGGCGAACAATTGGTTAAAGATTATAGTCGCCGTACCGGTATGGAATACACTATTGTTAGACCCAGTGCGGTGTATGGTGAACTAGATGTGGAAGATCGTGTTGTGAGTAAGTTTGTTACTATGGCAATGCGTGGCGAGACCTTGAAGATCAAAGGTGCAAATGAAGTATTAGATTTTAGTTATGTGGAAGATACTGCATTGGGTATAGTTCAATCTGCATTATCTGACAATACCAATGGCAAGATTTATAATATTACTCGCAGTGCTGAAAGAATCTACACACTAAAAGATGCCGCCGAGTTGGCTATATCAATAGCTGGAAGTGGCAAATATGAAATTCAAGATCGAGACTTGGAGTTCCCCAGTCGCGGCCGGTTAAGCATTGAACGTGCTCGTGCCGATTTTGGATATGATCCCAAAGTAAACGTTGAAGAAGGATTTAAAAAATATCATGACTGGTACACCGCTAATCCCATACTTTGGCGTCGCTAGGCAATATCTCAACTTAAAAGAAGAGTTGATGGATGCTATCGACCACGTGTATAAATCTGGACAAGTTTTAGATGGACCAGTAACTGAGCAATTTGAAATGCGTATGCGAATGCTCGCCAATCGCAAATATGCTATTGCTGTTAACAGTTGTACACAAGCATTGATCTTTGGTTTAAAATACTATCAATCATGTCGTAGTACCCCAGCTAGGGTATTGATCCCCTCGGTTAGTTTTGTTGCTACTATTAATGCAGTAATTGAGGCTGGCTGTATTCCGATATTTGGACGAGTTAACAGTCAAACTGGACTGCTGGATATGAATCAGGTAGATCTCAACAAAGTTGATATTGTCATGTACGTTAATCTATGTGGAAATATTATAGATTACGATCGCTTAACTGTGATGAACAAATTCTTTAATCGTGGTATACCGGTTATTGAAGATGCCGCACAGAGTTTTGGTGCTTACTATAAAGACATACCCAGTGGCAAGTTGGGTGACATTAGTTGCTTGAGTTTTGATCCTACAAAAAATCTCAATAACTATGGCAGTGGGGGTATGATACTTACTGATGATCCTGACATAGCAGATGCGATGTATGATTTTAGAGACAATGGCAAGTCTACTTACCATACACGATCTGGTACCAACAGTAAAATGTCAGAATCTGATTGTGCCCAAATGATAGTTAAATTACGGCACTTTAGTAGATGGCAAGAGCGTAGACGAAAGATTGCTGACTACTTTGATCAACATATTATTTCACAGCCCGAAGAATTAAATAAAGATGTAATTCATGCTCGCAGTAAGTATTTTGTACAGCATACAAATGCTTCTGATTTAAAACTACACATGCATTACAAAGGTATTGAGAGTAGAATATTATACCCAACACCACTTACAACATTTGATGTAGCATTTACTATGCCTGGGGATCATCTGTTGGATCATTTCTTGCATGAACGGTTTTGTGAAACTGCATTAGGGATACCAATCTATCCTGAGCTAACCGATTCTGAAGTAGAATGTATTGTAGAGGGTGTTAACTCTATGTTTACAGTTCAGTATTAAAAAAGAATGTTTGGGATAATCTACCATCAAATTGATTATTTCCAAATCCAGCCAACACGCTACTATGGTACAATTCCCCACGGTAAATAATTAATCGATTATATACATTTGCCACCTGTATAGTTGGGGTCCAACGAGTATAATCAGATATTAATGCGGAATCATTATTGTAGTCGGTAGATGCATTGGCGGAATCCCAGCAAAATATTCCAGTTTCGTTATTCCTATAAATGGCTGTACCAGAGTCAGCTGGTGCATCTGGAGTTAGGTATAATACTCCCGCCCACAGTGTTTCATCATGATGTATCCATGTGGTTGCATCCTGGGTAGTAAACTGAAATGAAGTATTGTACTCACTGGGCCAAAAGTTAATTTTACGATACATCAACTGCTCTATCATACTGCGGCAATTATCAAAATTTGCACCAGACATTGCTGTTGTCCTTGCCCCTGGAAAATTTCCAGTAACAGTGAACGGCAAACTCAATGCATATTCCCTGACTGCATCTACATTGTTATAAAAATTATCGTATACTAGAAAATTTGGTATTGAATTCATTTGTCCCTGCCATAATAAGATTTTAACCAGTCCCACTCAAAACTTAATAATAGTTCACTATACTTACCATCCACTGAGTCATAATACTCTACAGCGTCCGTTGCACCTTTGATACTAAATTCAGCGAAATCACCTTGTGCTTTGGTAAGCCAAGTTTGTAACCGTAAACTATTATTAGCACTGGGTTCATGATGATCGTTGTATACTAATTTTATTACTTCACGAAATGCTGTTCGCCATGTAGTAAACGGGTCAATATTGAAATGTGCAACACCACTTACTATAGGCACTACTTCAGATGGTCTACTCAACGTAAAATCCAATCCCCAATCATCAGTTTCTAACACCAATCGTTTGTTATAAGCAATTAATCCTTGATGTCCATACTCTAATCCATTTACTGGGTTATGCGAATAAAAAATATAATGCTTGTCTTGCTGTTGTTTACCAGGATGCCAATTCCAATTAAAATTGGGATTAATTTTTAGTTTGGCAAACACTGTAAAAAACCATTCTGTTTGGCTTAATTCAGCGGCTGCTTTATATGCCGCCGCTCGACCATTTATACCACTTACTCGGTATACGGTTTGATCGCCTTTGGGTGCATTCTGTAGCAAGTGATCCCAGTTAGCTTGCTCATCTCTTTCCCCATTGCCAATGTATACAATATCCAACGGTTTTTGTGCATTTTGCGTTAAAATATTAACGGTTCGTTCACTTTCTGTGCGGAAAAACGCAAGAGATTCACGTGATACTATTGTAGCACTACCTGTACCAATGGAAACTTCTACAGGCCACGTTTTTTGCACCCACATCTTGGGAACATAGTTTGATACATCAGTTTGATCTCTAACAAAAATAGCATATGGAAAATCAAACTGTACATTACTAACTGCTTGCTCTAATGGAGTATCATCTATGTGGTAGATTGCTGGACATGCAATTCTTGGCACTATTTGATCTGACGTATAGCTAATGTTAAACCAATCCAATGACTCAGACTCACGTGCCTGGATGTTAAATGCTTTTGTGTTTATATAAAACGTATCACCAAACTTTTGATCAGTTGTAGCGAAAGAATGAACCATATCTAGTTGAGAGTCGTCTGGTTTCCAACCAAAATCAAAATTAGCATAATCACAAATTGAATTTATAAACCACAAATTTGGTTGAATAGATATACTAGCTTCTTGCACCATAACATGCAAATAACTATTAACAAAATCTACTCGTTTGACATTTAACCCTATCTGACGTAAGTAATCTAATTGTGTCTTGCTTTCAGCATTTCCATGATCAATATAGATAACATGTTGGAAGATCGCCGGACATTCAAATCTTGTAACAACTGTTGGACATTCAAATCTTGATACTGTTTGATCTGTCGTATAGTTAATGTCAAACCAATATAATGACTCACGTGCCTGGAAGTTAAATGCTTTTGTGTTTACATAAAATGTATCACCAGATTTTTGATTAGTGGTAGCGAAAGAATGCACCATATCTAGTTTAGACTCATCTGGTTTCCAACCAAAATCAAAATTAGTGTAATCACAAACCGAGTTTATAAACCACAAATATGGTTGAATAGATAAGCTACATACTTGAGCCATAACATGCAAATAACTATTAACAAAAT
>Ga0222712_10001187_pt1 | contig 33214 bp, 28 predicted proteins | sample C33_657DmetaG_FD_165043 | JGI IMG/M metagenome (GOLD analysis project Ga0222712, IMG submission 165043) | Estuarine water microbial communities from San Francisco Bay, California, United States - C33_657D | ecosystem: Environmental > Aquatic > Marine > Unclassified | place: USA: California...
AAGAATTTACTTATCGATCCGGGTGATTTATAAAAGAAATAATCAGCTATATAAGCAAAAAAAGGAACAATGTAGATCAATGAACTAATCATGTATCTGCCTTTCCATGGGTCATATGGTGCTGAATATGCTAACGAAATAAAATGTAAAATAAAAGCTAATAAAAAGACCCCCTTTTTTAGATTAGGCCTTCCAAAAAAAATAAATATGGCAGGTAATATCAAGAAGATAAAAATGGAACCATAAATTGGACTACCGTTATAAAATTCAAATCTTCGATTAAAACTAAAAGGAATTATCGTAAAATCAGTTGTACTTTCTAAGCCTAGGTTTAAATATTTGTCTAATTTGATCAATTTAGATTTTAATAAACGTTGTTTTTCTTCCACAATAGACCAATTCCTTAAACCGTCTAAATTGATTACATCAAAGGAATACCTAATTACATTCCTCGTACCTTGAATTAATAGGTTGTTTATACTGCCTGCACGCTCGACAGATTGATGTTTAGTGGCCTCTTCTGGGCCAATAGGATGATTATAATACAAATAGTTTGCGATATAACCAGTCGGCGCAACAAAGAACATAATACCTAATAAATGTGCGCAAAAAAAATGCTTTAATTTTTGCCAAATATGAAACTTACCCGTGGCATAAAAAGAATACACATAAATAATTAAAAGAGGTATAAATGAAAATACAAAGGTGATTTTGTGGCTTAATGCTAAACCAAAGGCTAGACCTAAAAAATACATATATATAAGTCTTTGAGTATTTATATAAGCTAACACGAGATAAATAATACTGACTAAGTAGGCTCCCAAAACAATATCTGTATCAGTTAATATCGATTGCATGATGATGTTAGGAGATAAAAAGACTATAAGACTACCAAATAGCCTAGATTTATATGAAGCCCCTAATTGTTTTAATATACCATAGCTAGCAAAACAGATCAACCAAAAAGAACCGAAATTAGGCAGTTTAAAGAAATGCTCATTATATCCACTCATTAAAAACGGGTATACTTGGATAGAACAAAAACTCTTCGGATAGGTATCAATATTAAAATTTGTACCTATAAAATGCTCTGTACTACCTTGATTTAAAAAGTATAATATTCGATTTAAATGTCCAGTCATGCTGTCCCATTCATTGGGAGGGCTATTAAAGATTATATACACTTGAAACACTGTAAGAATACTGATTGTCCAAAAAAGAATAGAGAAGATAATTCTTTCAAATAAATTCATTTTAGAAAATTCTAAATGTATCGATTGAATTGAGCTCCCTGTTATTTTAAAGGCAGATTTTACTATAATCTCAGAATAAAAAACCTTTTTTTTAAATAAAATATATAAAAAATAAGAAAAGAAAAACGGGATTATACACCATAGAATTCGAGAATTCCATAAATGGAATTCAGATAATAAATAGCCAGTAAGTATAATACTAGAAGAATAAAATAAAAATCCCAATATCATAATTTCTTCAAATGTTTTGTTTGAAACTTTTGAAGAAATTTTATAATTCAATAAGATAAATGAAATAAAAATTAACAAGTACATCGAGATTCAATTAAAGTGAACTCATAATAATAGATGAAATTTTTTCGATATCAGCTTCAGAAATATCTGCGAATAATGGCAAACATAGAATACGTTTAGATATATCTTCGGAATTTAAACACACATTTCCTGATACAGTAGGTAAATTATTTAATGAGGGGTAAAAATAACGTCTAGGATAAATTTGATTATTATTTAGTTTTTCAGTGACAAGCAATAACTGTTCTTCAGAGCTGAAAATAATGGGATAATAACTGAAATTTCTCTCTAATTCAGAATTATAGTCATATTTAATAATAGGATCTTTTAATAAAGTATCATAAAGGGAACTAGAAATTTCTCTATGCTTTTTAATGTGCGAGAAATTATCAAAATTAACTAAACCCATGGCAGCATGGAATTCTGAATTTTTGCCGTTTATGCCTATATCAAAATAATCATCGTTTCTATGCCCAAAACTTCTAATACCTCTAATTTTTTCTGCCAATTTATGGTCATTAGTCATGACTGCCCCACCCTCTATCGTGTGAAATACCTTTGTAGCATGAAAACTACAAGTACTAACAGTTCCATAATTAAAAATCGATTTGCCCTTATATTTAACTCCAAAAGCATGAGCACCATCGTAAATTAATGGTATTCCCATTTCTTTGGCCATTAATTCTTGGTTTTCAAGATCTCCACAATTCCCATAAACATGAGTAGTAAGAATTCCAGATATTAAATTCTGTTCTGATAAAGATTTTATTTGTTCCGAATTAACGGTTAATGTAATAGGATCTATATCCACAAATACGGGATTACAACCTTCCCAAATTAAAGAATTTGTCGTGGCACAGTAAGAAAATGGTGTAGTTAGAACATTTCCGTTTAACCCTAAGGCTTTAATGGCCAACTGCAAAGCTATTGTGCCATTTGTTACAAATATGAAATTCTCAACTTCAAGAAATTCTCCTAATTTATATTCTAATTCTTTAACAAAAGGACCATCATTTGTTAAATGATGCGTATCCCAAATTTTCTCCAAATACTTTACATATTCTTTTATATCAGGCAAAAAAGATTTAGTTACATGTAACATTATATTTTTTGAGAAACTTGTTGAATTGGAAAATTAAATTGAGGTCGAACATAACCTGGCCATTTACCATACCAGGTAGTATCTTCCCTAAAATCAGCTATTTCAAAATTAAAGACCTCTTCAAAATTAAATAGCACGATAGATTTATCTTTAACAATCATAAAAGATACCAAATAATTACCATCATTTAAAAAGTATCCGGGAATAGTTAAGCTAGCTTGCACTACCCCTTTATTCAATAATTTTGGTTGGGTCCCTACATTAAATATGCATTCGCCCGTACTAGCAAAAATATGTAGGCTGATATTTAAATTTTGATCATCTAATAAATTCCAAAATTCAATATCAATTTTCAAAGAATTTCTTACGTCTGCAATTAATTGATTACCTATTAATGCTGGAGTCAATTTTGCATATTTAAGTCTTACAAGGTCATTACCTGGGGCTTCTTCAATGTGATCAAAGCTCTGTTCCAATAAATTATTCTGCATGGCAGATAAATAATTATTTAACACTTCTCCAGTTTCACCAAATTGCTTTACATAGCCTTTTTCTAAATGCAATGTTTTATTACATAAATTAGCTACTGCAGTTAAATTATGGCTAACAAACAAAATAGTTTTTTCTTTAGAAGCGACTTCTTTCATCTTGCCTAAAGATTTTTTCTGAAAATCCGCATCGCCAACGGCTAGAACTTCATCTACAATTAATATGTCAGGATCAAGGTGTGCTGAAATAGCAAATCCCAATCTTACATACATCCCCGAAGAATAACGCTTAACTGGAGTATCTAAGAATTTAATAATTTGATCACCGGCAAATTCCACAATCTCATCAAATTGTTGGGTAATCTGCTTTTTACTCATCCCTAATATCGCTCCATTCAAATATATATTATCACGTCCAGATAGTTCTGGATGAAATCCAGTGCCAACCTCTAACAAACTTGCTACCTTACCTCTTATGTCAACCTTTCCTGTTGTTGGCTTAGTTATTTTACTTAATATTTTCAATAAAGTAGATTTACCTGCTCCATTGTTGCCAATTATCCCTAATTTATCCCCCTTGTTTAAAGTAAATGATACATCTTTTACCGCCCAATATTCTACAAGTTCTTTCTTTTTAAAAATTTTATTAACAAAAGATTTAGGCACCTCTTTATTTGACAAAGGGAGTTGATATTTTTTAGAAATTGAACTTACTGAAACAATACTATTCATTATAAATGATCAACAAATGTGTCTTTTTTTGATTGAAATATTAATAAACCCAATATAAAAATAGTAATAGATGAAAAAATTGAAATTAAAATTTCATTTAAAGAAAGTACGTGATAACCACTTATTAGGGTAAACCTAAAAAATTCAACTAAGCCTACCAAAGGGTTAATAAAAGTATATATCTTAAACCAAGGTTTCAAATAAAATTCTAATGAAGTATAAACAATGGGCGTAACAAAAAAACCATATTGGACAACAATTGGAATTATTTGCAAGAGGTCTCTTTTTTTTACTGAAAAAGATGCAATAATAGCTCCTAGACCTATGCTCATAAACAAAGTAATTAACACAACAATTGGCAATAGAAATAAATTATAAGAAATATTTATTTTAAAATAAACTGCTAGTATAAAATAAACAAAGAGACCAAAAAGAAAATCAATTAAAGAGACCGCTATAGCAGAAAATAAAATAATTAATCTGGGGAAATATACTTTAGATATTAAGTTACTACTTAGCAAAATAGAATTACTTACAGATTGGAAACCATTTGCAAATAAGTTCCAAAATAATATACCAGAATAAATAATAATTTGAATTGGATAACCTGAAATATTAGAAATGTTAGTTACATTTTTATAAGCAAATAAAAACACGAGCATGGTTGTTATAGGTCGAATTATAGCCCAAATCATCCCTAAAGCAGTTTGCTTGAATCTAACACTTATATCGCGTTTAGCAAGTATTAAAAGAAGTTCTAAGTTATTTGATAATTTAAAATTGGAAGTATTTAAAAATGCCATTATTTAAGAATTAAATTCTTTATATAGGTTAATTAAATATACAATAATACACGAAAAGAAAAACCCTAATAATGTACCTAATAATGTAATTGTACCTTTAGATTTTGGTGAAGGTGTAAGAGGTAGTTCTGTATCCGAAATTATATTAAGTAAAGGGGATTCTTTAATTAGTGAAAACTTAAGATTATCCAAATTTCTTACTGATTCCAAATACATTCCTTGAAGCTGAGTGGAATTCATTTGTAATCTTTCAGAAATAATCTTAGCTTGATTAAATATAATTTGTTGATTTTGATCTTGAAAATTAGCCAATTTCCCTTGAGTATAATACAATGCAGATCTTAATGAATCCACCCTGCTTGACATAATAATCAATAAATCTTTTGATTTTTTTGTTTTTGTATCAATATAAAAATCAGTTACTGTTTTCAAATATAATTTAGACCATACGTAAGAAAGTGTATCATTTCTAGTTTCAACACTCAATTTTAAAAAACTAGATTTTTGATTTTCAGACACTAAATAGGTTTTCTCCTTTAAATGTAAATAAATCATATCTAATACGTTCCTATCTTGAAGATCTAATTCTTTTACTTCAGATGATTTAAATCGGTGTATGTAAAAGTCTTCAGGCAAACTACTCCATTCAAATTCATTAATTCTTGATTTTTTTAAAAATATATTTGCAAATATCTCTTCTTTACCATTCCATGTTACTTTTTTAAGTAATGCTCTCCTAAAAATAGCCTTTGTTTTTAGCAATTCTTTAAAATTTTCACCACTAAAAAGTGCATTATTTCCACCAAAGTTACCAGACAAACCAAAAGAAGTGGCTAATTCACTAAGTGCTCCTCCACTTGAACCAGTTTCACTATCCATGATAAAAACAATATCACTTTTATAGAAAATGTTATTGTTTTTATATATTTCAGTATACAAGCCCATTAATAAACCTATAGAGCTGCCAATAAGTATTAAAATATAATTCTTACGAATAAATGGGATAATTAAAAAAATAGAAAATAATACCTTTTTAAAAGAAAATTGATCTCCTTCTAGCTTCATATTTTAATTTGTTGTAGTCCTAATTAATGTTACGATACCTATTAAACTGGTTAAAGTACCAGTAAATATTCCTACGATACTAGCAATTTGTTGACCAGAACTTGTTGATTTAACTTCTTTAGGAACAATAATTTCTGATCCCTTATCTATCTTTGGATATATTTTAATAAAGCCAAAACTCCTAACACGTTTAACACTTCCATTGGAATAGATTACATATGATTTTTTTCTTACAGATGAAGTAGTGTATCCACCTGCCCCATTAATAAAATCTTTAAAAGTATTACTAGATAGGTACTTTACACTATTAGGATATAATACTTCACCTGTTACTTTTACAGTCTGCGGTTCTTTAGGTATATCAATTATATCACCTTCTAATAAAAATAAATCTTCTTCACCACCTGGGTTTTTTAATGCGGATACTAAGTCTATACCAATCTTTTCAGTTTCTTTATTATATTTTTCTTTATTTTGAATAATAGCACCAGAAAAATTATCTGATATTTCATTTAGTTGCTCTATTTTACGAATTTTTTCAGCTTCAGTTAAATAATTCTTCCGTATTAATTTGGCTCCTTCTGGAAACGCTTGATTGTTTAATCCCCCAGCCCTTTTAACAATATCACTAAGACGTTCGTCTTTTCTTTCTAAACCAAATACACCAGGAAAAACCACTTGACCTTGAACAGTAACAAATTGTTGTAATTCATAATTAGGCGATGTTCTTATAAATACCTCATCAAATGGAGCTAATTCAAATTTAGATGCTGTATTATCCAACTGCAATTGATTACTAATGCTAAATTTAATAATTTCTGCTATTTGTGAATTTATTAAAATTGGATTATCCAAGCCAAAATTTTTCTTTCTCCTAACAATTTCAACATAGCCTGTAGCAGCTGATTCTCTAAGTCCACCTGCTTTTAAAATCAAATCCTCAACAGTCATGTGATCTGAATAAGGAAGAGTAAATTTTACTTGACGATTGATTAAAGAATTACTAGTTTCAGTAGATTTGAACTCATCAGAAATTTCACTTGAAATTACATTATTACCCTCTTCATCAGTAAGGTTTGATATATCCCCACCGACATTCTCAATGGAATTATTAAATCGAATATTTCTATTTTGTTGATTTGATTTATTTTCTTTATTCGCTTTTTCTTCACCTGCGTTACCAAGTTTAGAAGTAGAAGTATTATTGTTAAGCTCATTAAATGCCTTAGAAGCTTTTTTTAATGTCTTTAAATTAATCTCTCCATGTATTGTAACAGTATATTTTTCTTTTAAATCTGATATTGAAAAAATAGTGACTTTATCCTCACGTTTTAAAGTTATATCTGGAGACTTTTTGTTAATAATATCTTTTAAATTAAAAGCAAGATTGTCAGCTGACAAATCTATATTTATCCTCTCTATTACACCTCTTTCTAAAAAGGAAGTTTCCCTCAATCCACCTGCTCTTGATATCAATTTTAGCAATGTCGGATTAGAATCTAAAGAAAAATCACCGGGCCTAAAAACTTCTCCAATAATTGATACTTTATTTTCAAAATGATTTTCATCAATCGATTCAGCTTGAAACACATCTCCTGAAATTGGGTGAAAGGAGTTGAAGAAATCTGAGTTTAAATCTATAAGCTTTAAATCACGATTAGTAAATCTTTTAACTTTTATTAAATCTTTAAATGCATTTTCTGAAAAACCACCGCCAAATTCATTTAAAACATAATCAAAATTCTCATTTTCCGATACTTCAAATAAACCTTCACGTTTAATATTACCCTTTAATTCAATTCTATTTTTATAAACACCTACTTTAATAATATCTTGGTCTTGAATATTAACGTCATTTTTCTGTATACCAGAAGTCAAGAGATCATATAAATCTATCGTAGCAAAAACTTTTTTATTTCTTATCAATTGAATTTCTCTAAAAGTACCCTTTTCATTAGGCCCACCTGCTAAATATAAAACATTCATAACTCTAGCTAGACTAGGGACAGAATACGTACCAGGGAACATAACTTCGCCCTGAACAGTAACGCTTACAGTTCTAATATTGCCTAAAGAAATAGAAGCTGATAATGTCATAGGACCAGAATTATTACTATTTGATCTCAAACCGACATATATTTGAGATAGTTTCCTTATAATTCTATTCTTTGCTTCATCAATGGTAAGTCCAGCCACATAAACATTACCTATTTTATTTATTTTAACAAAACCGTCAGGATTAACAGTTAAGGTATAGTGCTCTTCTGAATACCCATTTATATCAACGATTAATTCATCATCAGGTCCAATAATATACGATTTAGGTGTTGCTATTTTTAAATTTGGTTCAAAAACGCCTACTTTATTATTAAAAATAGAATACCCAAAAATCTTTTTCCTTAAACTAATTAATGCAGTGTCTATTTCAATACTAGAAAGATTAGAATTAGAAGTTCTTGCATTAATAATACTATCATTAAATAGCTTTTCTCTATTAGTTGGTAAATAAGCTCTCTTATTAGAATTTGATTGTTGAGGTGCTATATTATTTGAATAACCTGATCTTAATAAATTTGGTATTTGAAGGCCTAGAGGAAAAACCTGAGAATAAATTAGATTTGAATTAATTAATATAAAAATGCCTAAAAGAATTATGCGTAATTTCATAAATGTAAAATTAAATTATTTCAAGATAACAAAATTATAAAAAAAGCTCATAATTCTTTAATTTTATACTAATTATAAATACCCATTTTCAAATATCAAGTAATCATTAACCAGTGGAAGAAATAGAAGAAACCCCAAAAGTAGTTTATAATGATGATAGTATTAGGTCATTAGACTGGAAAGAACATATACGTTTAAGACCCGGGATGTACATCGGAAAATTAGGTGATGGTTCGTCCGTTGATGATGGAATTTATGTATTAGTAAAAGAAATCATGGATAATTCAATTGATGAACACATGATGGGCAATGGTAAATCGATTGAAGTTAAAATATCAGATCATAAAGTAGAGGTTCGCGACTTTGGAAGAGGAATTCCTTTAGGCAAAGTAATTGATTGTGTATCTAAAATTAATACCGGCGGAAAATATGATTCGGGAGCTTTCCAAAAATCAGTCGGATTAAATGGAGTTGGTACAAAAGCCACCAATGCCTTATCACAATATTTTAAGGTACAATCATATCGCGATGGATCTACGAAATGGGCAGAATTTTCAAAAGGGGAGCTCACAAATGAATCAAAGGGAATCGAGTCATCAAATTTTAAAAGTGGTACGCATGTAATATTTGAGCCTGATAACAGTATATTTAAAAATTATCATTTCATTCCTCAATATCTAGATTCATTATTTTGGAATTACGCCTATTTAAATGCTGGACTTACTATTAATTTTAATGGTGAAAAATATTTCTCTCAAAATGGTTTACTTGATTTATTGAATAAAAAAACAAATTCTGAGGAGAATCGATATCCAGTAATTCATTTAATAGGAAATGACATTGAAATGGCTATTACTCATAATAACCAATATGGAGAAGAGTACTATTCGTTTGTCAATGGACAAAATACCACTCAAGGTGGTACACATTTGACTTCATTTAGAGAAGCACTTGTGAAAACATGTCGAGAATTTTATAAAAAAGAATTTGACCCATCAGATATTCGAGCGAGTATCGTAGGTGCAATTGCCATACGAGTGCAGGAGCCTGTTTTTGAATCTCAAACAAAAACTAAGTTAGGATCCACAACAATATCGCCGGATTCTAATTCCGCATCCATTAGATCCTTTATAGGAGATTTTATAAAAAATGAATTAGACAATTTTTTACATAAAAATCCTAGCACAGCAGATGCCATATTAAAAAGGATATTGCAATCTGAACGGGAAAGAAAAGATATTGCTGGAATAAAAAAATTGGCCAATGAACGTGCCAAAAAAGCCAATCTACATAATAAAAAACTTCGTGATTGTCGAATACATCTATCAGACGAAAAGTCTGATTCAAAGCATGATACCATTTTATTTATTACAGAAGGGGATTCAGCTAGTGGAAGTATCACAAAATCACGTGATGTACAATTACAGGCGGTATTTAGTCTTCGAGGAAAACCTTTAAATAGCTTTGGACTAACTAAAAAAATAGTGTACGAAAACGAAGAATTTAATTTATTGCAACACGCTTTAGATATCGAAGATTCTTTAGATAATTTAAGATATAACAAAATTGTCATTGCAACCGATGCTGATGTAGATGGCATGCACATTCGATTATTAATTTTAACTTTCTTTTTGCAATTCTTTCCAGATTTAGTACGTAACGGTCATATATATATATTGGAGACCCCGCTTTTTCGAGTCAGAAATAAAAAAGAAACCATTTATTGTTATAATGAAGAAGAGCGAAGAAATGCAATTGAAAAATTAGGCCCTAAACCCGAAATAACAAGATTTAAAGGTCTAGGTGAAATATCGCCTGACGAGTTTGGAAATTTTATTGGAGAAAATATAAAGTTAGAACCCGTTATATTAGCCAAAGATTTTACAATCCAACAATTATTAAATTATTACATGGGAAAGAATACGCCAGAAAGGCAAAAATTCATCATTGAAAATCTAATCATTGAAAAAGATTTAGAAGAAATCATGTACTCTTAATCAAAATACAATTCGAATAGTTGATTTAATTCACTTTTGACCTTTTCTTTATTCAATAATACTGCTAATTCGATGCCTTTTTTTACAATTTCTTTTGCCTTAGCCACATCACCTAACTCGATTAAATTAATAGCATATGTGTAATATAGCGGCAAATAATTTGGAGAATTTTCACATATATTGTTAAACAAAGAAATAGCTTCTCTCCTATTATTTTCTTTTAAGTATTCTAAAGCAAGTAAATACTGATTGAAGGGATCTTGTGGATTATTTATCAACTCCGATATGATAAATTCTTTTCGATTCATATTGTATAATTTAAAAAAATATAGTATGCTTGCATAACAAATTAAAAATTATGAAAATATTAGTATGCATTTCCATTGTACCTGATACAACTTCTAAAATTACAAAAGAAGAATCAGATAATTTCCTTAAAAAAAGTGATTTGACATTTATAGTAGGCCCATATGATGATTATGCTTTGTCCAGAGCTATAGAAATAAAAGAATCCTCGGAAAATGTAGAAGTTGCTGTATTACATGTAGGATTAGAGTCATCGGAACCTTTGATTAGAAAATGTTTGGCATTAGGTGCGGACTATGCTATCCGAATCAATGGCGATCCTAAAAGTTCAATTCAAATAGCGAATGAAATTTGCCATTATGTGAAAGAGAATAATTTTGATTTAATACTAATGGGTAAAGAGGCTATCGATTATAATAGTGGAATGATACATGGATTAGTCGCGTCAGGATTAAACTTCAATCATTTCTCCCCTGTCATGAAACTTGACGTAAAGAATCAAAGTATTGAAGTGCAAATTGAAACTGATTTAGGTAAATCAACTATACAATGTAATCTACCTTCTGTCTTGGGATGTCAAGAACCTATCGCTGAGTGGAAAATTCCATCCATGCGAGGAATCATGACCGCTAGAACGAAAGAATTAAAGGTGTACGAAATGAAAAACAATGAGTCTAATTTTGAGATTACTAATGAATCAGTTAATGAAACAAATCGAAAACAAATACTAATTCCAAAAGAAAATTTAGATTTATTAATAAAAGCATTAAAAAAGGATATTCAATTTAATTAAGATGATAAATTTAGCCGTTTTTTTAGATTTTAAACAAAATAAGTTAACGAACCATTCTAAATCGTTATTAACTTTTGCAAATAGTTTAGTTGAAAATCACTCAGATGTACAATTACTTTTATATACTGTTCAAGCCGTAAATAATTGTAACATTCCAAACACAATAAAAGCAGAATCTATAACTAGTTTTGAAATAGATAATCATGTTTATTTTTCAACTAATGCTAGTTTAGATAATTTAGTTTCCCATTTAAAGGGTGCTAATATTACACATATATTTAGCTCTAAATCAATATTAAATGATTTAATTGGAGCCAAATTATCGATGATTTTACATTATGAATTAATTACTAATATAAAATCATTGCAAGTAGAAGACGGTCATTTTCATTTTTCCAAATCCATATTTTCTGGTAAGGCAATAGCAAAAATGAATGGTATCGTTGGGCCATGCATTGCCATTTTTCCAAAAGGATTCACAGGTGACATTATGCCAGATGATCAAACAAATACTAAAGAATTAAAAATTGATCTATTAACTTCTGCCCATACTTCGACGAGCATCATTATTGAAGAATCGTTAATTCAAGGTGATATACAACTATCGGAAGCTGAAATTGTAGTTGGCGCTGGAAGAGGTTTAAAAGATCCTCAAAACTGGCAAATAATTGAAAAATTAGCTGGAACGATGAAAGCGGCTACCGCATGCTCAAAACCTGTGTCTGATTTAAATTGGAGGCCACATCACGAACATGTGGGTCAAACAGGAATAAAAATTAGTCCTAAACTGTATATTGCTTGTGGAATTTCTGGAGCAATACAACATTTAGCAGGTGTTAATGGATCTGGAACCATAGTCGTTATAAATAATGATCCTGAAGCCCCATTTATTAAACATGCTGATTATATAGTTTTAGGAGATTTGTTTACAGTAGTACCTGAATTAACAAAGTTGTTCGATGAGGTTTAAATTTAGGCCATTTTTCGTACATTTAGGTTTTATTTAACAATTGAAAAATATCCAACATTTAATTATTGCAAACTTACTTCCAAGCAGCGTTGGATCAAGTTCTTTTATACTTTTGCTTGAGTCAAAAGACAATTCAAATTTAAAGTTTCCGATCGTTATTGGTTATAATGAAGCTCAGTCCATTACGATAGAAATGGAAGGCATCAAGCCCAGTCGACCATTAACCCACGATCTTTTCATAAACATGATAAATAGTTTATCTATGTCGATAGATTCTATAACAATCACTAAGTTTATAGATGGTATTTTCTACGCAATAATTACAGTTAATGCCAATAATACCTTTATTGATATTGATTCTAGGCCTTCTGATGCGGTAGCTATTTCTTTAAGATCAAAAGCTCCAATAAAAATTAATTCTAATTTACTTGAGACATTATCAATTAACGACGCACAAATAAATGCTGATCTGGTTAATCAACCAGAATTAGAAATCACGAAAGCAACATTAAGTTTTGATGATTTAAATAAACTGTTGACAGATGCTTTGATAAATGAAAATTATGAGTTGGCCGCAAAAATAAGAGATGACATTTCTAGACTGAAAAATACAGATGAAATCAAATAAACAAAGATCCATTAAAAGAAACTCAACACTTATTTTGTCGATTGCTAGTTTAGCTTTCATCATAAGTTTGTTTTTTCAAATAATGCTTGGTGCTTCAAAATGGAAAAATGACATTACATCACAGATGAAAATGTATATTTATTTAGAAGATTCTGTGAGTGTCAATCAGATAAATGCTCTCGTATTAAAATTTAAGAAATTGCCCTATCTAAACAAAATTAATGGCAAATCAGATATTGAATTTAAAAGTAAGAATAAAACTGCCAACGAATTTATTTCAAAGAATAGTGAAAATTTCGAAGATTTATTAGGTGAAAATAACCCATTTAAAAATTTATTGATTGTCGGTATACAAGATGATTTTAAAAATGAAACTAAATTTAATGTTTTATCTAAGAATCTAGCACAAATTGATGGCGTTTATGAAGTAACATTCCCCAATAGGTACGTTTCAACATTGATAAAGAAAATTGACCGAATATCTTATTTCTTATTTTTTATAATATTCAGCGTAAGTGTATTTGTATATTTACAAATTTCCAATTTTGTAAAAATCAATATACATGCTAACCGTATTCTAATTAAATCTATGCAATTTTTGGGTTCTACTAATAATTATATCAGAAAACCTTATTTAATTGAGTCTTTAATACAGGGATTAATTGGCGGTACCATAGGAGCAATAGTCGCTTATCTTATTATCTATTATTTTTCAAATTCAATACCTGAGTTAAAGGGCTTAATTGAAGAAAATAATATGCAACTATTTTCATTCTTTGTATGTACCTTATTTTGTTGTTTATTTAGCATAATAGCCACAGTTTTTTCACTTAATTCAAAATTAAAGACTAGTATTTCAAATCTTATATAGCCATGGAAAATTCAAAAAAATTCCCATTAGACGCCAAACGTATCTATATTTTAATCACAGGCATTATCATTATGGTGATTGGATTATTTATTATGACATTAGATAAGGAACCATTTGGTTTTGGATTATTAGGCATTACACTTGGTCCTATAATTGTTCTCATCGGCGTATTTATTCCAATTTATTCTCTATTTAATTTTAAAAAATAATGTTAGAAACTTTTCAAACCATTATTTTAGGCATTATAGAAGGAATTACTGAATTTTTGCCAATTTCATCCACAGCACATTTAATAATGAGCCGATATTTATTAGGCATAAATACCACTGAATTTTTAAATTTTTTCATCATTTTTATACAATTAGGCGCCATTAGTGCTGTACCAATCCTTTATTTTAAAAGGTTGATTTCAGGAATAAACATCTACCTATACTTAATTACATCTTTCATCCCAGCGATTTTTTTTGGTTTATTATTAGACGATTGGATGGAATCTATATTTGAAGGTTATTGGTTTATTGCTATATCCTGGATTTTAGGTGGTATTATATTGATAAAATTTGATGATTGGGTAAAAGAGAATTCGACTGATAACGAAATCACTAACATTACATATCTACAATCTTTAAAAATAGGCTTGTTTCAATGCTTAGCTATGATTCCAGGAGTTTCAAGATCTGGCGCGACCATTATTGGAGGTCGATTAAGCGGCTTAAATGCAAAATCAGCCATTGAATATTCGTTTTTATTAGGTATTCCAACGATCTTAGGGGCAAGTGCTAAGAAAATATTAGATTATAAAGATCATGTAAATGAATACCTCTTTGGTGCATATTCATATCAATTATATCTAGGTTTTCTTATTAGTCTTGTTGTTGCCCTATTTTCGATTAAATGGATGGTTGGAATTGTACATCAATTTGGATTTAAGTATTTTGGATATTATAGAGTTATTATCGGCTTCAGTTTAATTATATATTTATCTTGGAAATAGCACCTGTCGAAGATAAATTTTATCTTATAAACAAACCCAAGTTTTGGACTTCATTTGATGTAGTCAAAAAATTAAAAAATCTAGGGCAATTTAAAAAAATTGGTCATGCTGGTACATTAGATCCATTAGCCACTGGTTTATTAATATTGTGTGTGGGTAAATACACAAAAAAAATAGATTACTTTCAAGAATTACCTAAAACCTATGAAGGGTCTTTTGTTTTAGGAAAAACAACACCTTCCATCGATTTAGAAACAGAAATAGATCATGAATATCCAATAAATCATATATCAAAAGAAGATATTTTGGATTGTGCATTTTCCTTTGTGGGTTATTCTAAGCAACTACCTCCTATTTATTCGGCGGTTAAATTAAATGGTGAAAGACTTTACAAACATGCTAGAGCTGGTGTAAAAGAGGCTGAATTAGAAATAAAATGGCGGGAAATCAATGTGTATTCATTTGAAATAATTGAAATCGTAATGCCAGAAGTTAAATTTAAAATATCTTGTACAAAAGGAACTTATATCAGAAGTATTGTCAGGGATTTTGGTCAAAAATTAAAATCAGGGGCCTATTTAAATTCACTTATAAGAACTAAAATAGGTGAATATTCCATTGAAAATTCAATGTCAATTGAAGATTTCCAAGTAGAAAATCATGAAATTATATAGAAGTTTTAAAAATATAAACACTATTAAGAATTCAGTAGTATCCATCGGCATGTTTGATGGAGTTCATTTAGGACATACATCTGTCATTAACCGAGTTATTGAAATTGCTAAAGAAAAAAATATAAAATCAATTATAATCACTTTTTCAAATTCACCTGTCTCCTATTTTTCAAAAGACATCATTGATCTACAAATAACAAACAGTAAGGAAAAAATAGCATTATTTAGAAAAACACAATTAGACTATTTATTTGTTATCGAATTCAATGAATATATAGCTAATTTAATTCCATCTACCTTTATGAATGACATTTTAATATCATTGTTTAAAGTTAGTTATATGGTATTTGGATACGACAATCATTTTGGAAAGAATAGAGAAGGAACATTTAAGTACATAAGTGAAAACTTTAAAGATATCAAGGCAGAATTGATTAATGCATCAAAAAAAAATAAGATAACGATTAGTTCCACTTTTATTAAAGAAGAAATTGTTAATGGACATATAATTAATGCCAATAAATTACTTGGGCACCCATATAAAATAAGTGGTATAGTAGTTAAAGGAATGCAATTAGGAAGAAAATTAGGATTTCCTACGGCAAATATGGCTTATGACAATACTGAGAAAATATTACCCAAAAACGGAGTATATTATACTATAACAAAAATTAAAGGCAAAGAATATGTCAGTATTACTAATATAGGCATTAAACCTAGCGTTCAGGAATCAAATTGCATCTCCATTGAAACACATATTTTAGATTTCAACCAATCCATATACGGTCAAAATATATCCATTATATTCATTGATCGGATTAGAAATGAAATCAAATTCAATCACATTAATGATTTAATTGATCAAATAACTAAAGATGTATCCACTGTAAGGAAACTAAATAGTTTGCATATAACTGCCTAAAAACTTAATTTCGTCCCCTCGCTTTAAAACAACCTTTTTAATAGATTCCTCAAGAATATTGCCTTCAATATCAATAAAAAACCAAAACTTGAAATCTTTAGTGTCTTTAAATGGCCTTGATTCAATCTTTAACAGATTGACACCATGAGATTCAAAATCTTGTAAAAGGCCTAATAAAGCGCCTGGTTTATCATCATTTTTTAATTTAACGGCTAATGTAGTTTTATCCTTTATTGATAGTTTTAAATTATCCACTTTAGAAAGAATATAAAAACGAGTCTGATTAGACTCATTATCTTGGATATTATCAAAAAGAATAGGCACATTATAAATTTTAGCCGCTATATGAGAACATAATGCTGCTGTTCCAACTTCTTCACTAGCTAATTTAGCCGCTTGTGAAGTAGATTCTAATTGACTGAAAAAATCAACTTGTTTACTGCCAAAATAATCATTTAAGAAGCCCTTACATTGATTGAATGCGATGTCTTTAGAATAAATTTTAGTAATATCATTAAAATGATTGACTTTCGTAGCAATACAAAAATTAACAGGAATGATAATTTCTGAAATAATAAACAGATTATTTTCATTTAATAAATCCATGGTTTCTTTCACCATACCCTCTTGATTATTTTCAATAGGCACAACTCCATATTTAGCTCTACCGGTTTCAATGGATTCAAAAACAGATTTAATATTTGGGAGTGAAATGTATTCTGCGATAGCTCCAAACCGATTTTCAGCAGCTTGATGAGTAAAACTACCCTCAGGTCCTAAAAATGAAATCAATTCTGGTAATTCAAGATTACGAGAAACTCCAAAAATTTCTAAATAAATCGCTTCAACAGCAGATTTTGTTAATTTACCAAGGTCCTTACCACCTAATCGCTCAATGATTTCTTTTTCACGGTCCGGATGGTATATAACCGTATTGTTTTGACGTTTTAATTGGCCAACTAAATCAACGATTTCCATCCGTTTTTTTAACAATTCCAATATAGAATCATCAATTTCATCAATATTATTTCTTAAAGTTATAAGCTCATTCATGAATAAAAGGTTAGTATTTTCAAATTAACCTGTAGAGGTTAATTATTTAAATTATTTAAATTATTTAAGTTGGCTTTTTTCTCCTCTGCTAATTCCAATCGCTTCAACTTATTAATGTTAGTATACTGAGAGTTAGACCCATTTACTTTTGAAATATTTCTAGATAAAAAATAAGCGAGTAAACAGTATAAAACAAACAATGAAAAATACAGTAGAAAATTAATATTGTTAGAAAATTGATTTGAAAATTCACTATATAGGTAAATGGCCAATAGATTAAAAATTAAAAGAAAAATAGTCGCATTCCAATGGCTTAATCCTCTATCTAACAAAATATGATGGAAATGATTTCTATCACCTTTAAACGGTGATTGGCCTGAAAATAATCGAACTGAAAACATTCTTAAAGTATCAAACAATGGCAATATCAAGATTACCATTACGATCAAAGGCGCATCATTTTCTAACCTAGAATCATAGGCATATGAACTATTAATTGTAATATATTTTATAGAGAAAAAAGAAACAAGAAAACCTAAAATTAAGGAACCTGTATCACCCATAAAGATTTTATTTTTTATAGAAAAATTATATCTTAAAAAACCAAGTAAAGAACCACTAAGTGATACCGATAAAATTACATAAGCATATAAATCAAGCTTATAAAAAAGTATGGCAAAGCAAATTGATGAAATAAAACCAAAAGATCCAGCCAAACCATCTATTCCATCAATTAAATTAACTGCATTAGTCAATACTATAAATATAAAAGTTGTTAAAATAACACCTGGTAAATATGAGATGGAATTATAACCTAGTAGGCCATATAAATTAGTAATTCTTAAATCACCCAGCGTAATTAATAACAGAGAGGCCGCTATTTGAATTAAAATCTTCTTTTTTGGAGATAGAATCAAAATATCATCTTTAATTCCTAAAAAAAACAGAATTATTAATGAAGAAACAGCTAGATGAATTTCATTACCCTCTGAAGGTATTTTCCACAAAAAATAACTAATTAATGTAGCTGCAAAAATAGCCACACCTCCTAATGTCGGTGTTAATTCATCGTGAGAACTACGAATTTCTATCTCTGCCATCAAATCTTTTAGTTTTGAAATATTTATAATAACAGGTATGGCAGTAATTGTTATTACAACTGAAACAAGAAAAGAGATTACTATTTGAAACTCTACTTTACTCAATAACATTATAAATTCTTTCATACTATAATACGATTTTTTATATAAACAGCTGGATTACCACTATAAATAGAATATGATTTTAAATCTTTAGAAGCCAAGGAATTAATAGCTAAAACAGCATGTGAATGAATAGTAACACCCCCGACCACAATACACTTAGCACAAATCCAAACACCATCTTCAATTATAATGGGTTTAGATATTAATTCAAAAAACCGACTTGAATAATTATGGTTTCCTGTTATCAACAATGCGTCTTGAGATATACAGACATTATTTCCAATGGATACAGCTGAAATATTATCAATCCAGACAGATTCACCTAGCCATACAGCATTTCCTAAAGTTAACATCCATGGAAACTTAATTTTTACCCAAGGTTTAATGACCACTTTGTTGCCAATTTCACCACCAAACAATTTAAGAATAAGTACTTTAAACTTATTAGGATAAGGAATATTTGTAAGAAAAAATATATTAGATGTTAAAAGCCAAAGTGCATATCTAAGTTTCCTGAAAATTCCTGGAGAAACTTCATCTTTAAAATCATCTAAATTTATTACGCTATTTAACATCTAATTTAAACAATTCTTCTTTGATTTTTTCCTTATCGAAATCATGCAAATATTCAAATTCATATACTTTCACATCTACCAAATAACGATACCAAAAAACTTGTAATACATTCCAAATAAATCCCGGAATACCATCAAATATTCCCAATTTCAAAAAGTACGAATATATAAACAATAAAAATGACCTTACGAAAATAGGAGAATTATTGTAAATAGTTTTTAAAATAAAAATTATATAATCAAAAGAATAATAATCACCATTAAATGAATTAGTAGATGCAAAATATTTAAATTTTAAAATTTCCAAAGCCTCTCTATTTGAATAATTATTATGTTTATTAGTCCACCAAGTTAAATTATTCAAATTATTATCAATGATTATATTCTGCAATTTTGCAGTTTTACCATCGGTAACAAATATTTTTTCATCCATTAGCTTGTCATCACAAATCCCCTTGCCTCTTTTCCATAAACGAAGTAAAAAAATAGGATTTATATTACCATAATTAAGTGTTTTATTAAAGAATTTAACCTTTCGTTTAATATAAAATCCCGATACACCAGAATTAATATCTAATAAATTAGATGTTTTCATTTCGGTAATTAAATCTTCAGATAATAATTCATCACAATCTACTCGCAATATCCAATTTGTCTCAAAAGGATAGTTATTAATTGCAAAATTTAGCTGAGATGATTGATTTGTAAATTTATTTTGAATAAAACTAATTCCATATTCATTTAAAATATCTATCGTATTATCAGTAGAATAAGAGTCTATCACATATATATTAGATGTAAGTAAAAGTAAATTATCTAAACATCGCTTTAGATGTATTTCTTCATTATAAACCAATAAAATAACACCTATATTGTTATCATTCATTACTTAAAATTATTTCATTATAATATCTTTTGGCGATATCATCAATTTGATAATTCATTAAGAAAAAATTACGACTGTTTATACTCAATAAAACATTTAAATCTTTATCATTAATTAAAAGCGACATTTTTTCCTCCAACGATTTTACATTTAAATCACAAATAAGTACGGAATCATTTTTAAATGCCTCTTTACTAAAACCAATATTTTCACTAAAAATACAAGATTTTCCATAAGAAATAGCTTCTAAGGCAGCAATAGAAAATCCTTCTGAATATGAAGGAAGCAAAAAAGAATTCACTTTACTAAAAAGATAATTTTTTTCAACTGAAATTACAGAAGGTAAAATCAAAATATTAGCATGTTGAAACCTTTCTTGCAATTCTTTGAACTCTATATTATAATTATCAATAGGACCTGCAATTATCAATTTTATGGTTTTAAATTTATTTTTTTCAACTAAAATAGAAAAAGATTCAAAAATTAAATCAATACCTTTTTTTTTATTAATACGTCCTAAATAAAGAAATGTATATTCAGAATCAGATAAGAATTTATCAACTAAAAGTTTAAAAGAATCGCTAGGGTTAATTGGTGAATTTAGAATTAATGGATCATTTATGCCATTAGGTATAAACTTTATTTTATTTATAAATTTTGGGAATAATTCTTTTAAAAGTATTTCTTCATCGGAACTAATAGCATGAATAATTGAAGCTTTTTTAAAACAATATTTTTGAAAAATTAACCAATACACTTTTTTTTTGAAAGAGGATTTTTTCAAAACATAAGGATCTAAAAATCCATGAACTGTTAATATAATTCTAGAACGCTTATGTAGAAGTAGAGCCAAAATAGAACCTATATTCCATAAACCATGGATCACAACAAAATCATACTGTTGTAAATTATTCCAAAACCAGAAAAATAATTTAAAAGAAAAATCAGGAATAATTTTAGAAAAAAAAGACCTTTTAAAGACGTATACTCTTTGTCCAGGATAAATTGAATATAAGTTATGATTTGAAGCTATTGTTGACGCAATATCCGATCTCACTAATTTTTTAAAAGAATTAGATAAATTAAAAATTACGCTTGGAGGGCCGCCAATCTCCCATGAATATGAACAAAAATGTAGTATTTTAAACTTTTTATCAATCATCATACAATATTTTTAAATGATTGATATAAATCATTACTTAACCTCTCAGGTTCAAAAATACGATTAGTTAATTTTATGTTATCAACAAATTTATCTCTAAAGTGTAAAAAATGGTTAATAAAAATTTCAAGATTGTTATTAGTGTTAGTTAAGGAATAATCTTCTAAAACCAATCCATTAAAATTGTTAATTACTAAATCACCTGCGCAGCCACAAAATCTAGAACATATTACTGGTGTATTATAAAAAAAGGCTTCATTTGCAACCATTCCCCAAGGTTCAAAAAAAGATGGCAAAATCAAACCTAAAGATTTAGAATAATACTCGCCTAAATTTTCCCATTTTATACTTCCAATTAACAAAATATTATTCAAATTGAGAAACCTTATTTCAGAATTTAGTCTATCTAATTCAGGGCCGCTTCCAATTATTTTTATTAGAATATTAGAATTAGCTTCTTTTAATTTTATTGCTAATTGAATAAGAAAATCAATATTTTTTTCAAAAGAAATACGCCCTACAAAAAGAAAATATTGATCATCCTTTTTATTATAGATTTCAGATAAACTTTTAAGTCTTTCTGAATCAAATGAGTTTAAAAATGAAAGTATTTTAGATTTATGAACTTTGTGCCGAAATAAAAAATCATTCGAATTAATCCCATAACTAAAAAAATAATCTGTTAAAGAAAACAGTATGTTTTTGTACTTTTTCTTGATATAAAATAACAAATCAAAATCAGCAGAATGTTTTTGGAATACAGACTCATTCGTAATGATTGTTTTTATATTTAATATTTTAGTAATCAGAAGAACGAATAAAGTACCTAGTTCAGAATATCCAGTTAAATTGATTACATCGGGTTTATAAATTAATATATATTTCAACCATTTAAATGTGGTGTATAATGAATTGGTAGATTCTAAATATTTGTTATTTAAAAGGATAAAATTGTATCTATAATTAAAATTATTAATATCAAAATCAATCAAATCTTTTCGAGAAGTTTCAGAAATACTTGTTTGTAAGACTAATAATTCATCACCATTTTTACGACACAAATTATTAATATTCTCAAATACGATAGATTTATATTGGCTCCAAAGTTGATTATGTAAAATTAAAATTTTCATAATCAATCTATTTTAGATTTAAAAATAGAAATATCATTTTCAAAAAACCTAATTAAAATTGCATAAGAAATCAATAGCTGAAATCGAGGCACCTACCCGTAGTAAATATTGCAATTAGAATTTGGAAAGACATGAATCCTAAGAATACTTGAAAAATATCGTTTGAAAAAATAGCATAAATAGCATGCTTTAATAAATATATCTGAAATATTAAATAGAAAAAAAAAGAAAAGAAACCAAAATTAATTATGGCTTCTAAAATTGGAATATCCATGTAAAGAAATCGATAACCCCCACCTGAAAACAAAAATTCTGGTCTTTCCGCAATTTTACTTAACATAATTTTTATTCCGCCAACACGGCCCATTGCAGATTCATCCTGCACATTAGTACCCATATTGATGCCAGTATCAATGGCATTAATGAAAATTTCGATTGCGTGTGTAAATGAATTACTAACAAAATCAAAAATATTAAATTGGTTATTAAAGTATACTAATAAAATGCTAAACAAAGAATAAAATAAAATTAACGGAATGCTAAAGTATGAGCTGTCTGACTTTTCTTTATTCCCACGAACAAAAAAGAAAAGAGGTATTAATATCAGGATAAAAGATAAAAATATAGTTCTAGTTTGGGTTATAAAAATAACTAACAAACTTAACCAAATGTTAAAATAACAAACAAACTGCGTGAAAAAATTGGAGGTTAAAATATCGGATTTAAACCGAAATTTTATAAGTAAATATGAAATTATGAAGCCTGCAAAACCATTCTTAGCATAAATATATGGATTACCAGTAAATTGATTGGTACCAAATTGTACAGTAGCTCGAGCGCCTAATACATACATAGGATTATTATATATTGAATATATAAGACATATATTTATTATGAGTGTGAAAACAAGGATCCAAAAAGGAAGAATATGTTTTATATCGCTTTCTGTTTTAAGTAAATAAAAAAAATACAATGTAATTAAAAACAAATTTAAAATATCGGCGGAAAAATTCTGCGGTTCATGATTATAACAAATCAAGTAGCATTGAGAAATAATAAAAAAAATACCCCCAAATAACAATAAATGAATGTTAGGTATAAAACCTATCTTAGCCTTTATAGAATTTAACATCAATATAATCCCAAACAGATAAAAAACTCCTGTAAATAAAAAGCCTGCATTGGGCATAACCAAAGACTTAATGAAATAAATTAGTGGAGGTCCCATCCACAACAATAAAATCCCAATGCTATTAATCGATAAAAGAAACTTTTTCCAAGACACTATTTAAAATTTTATATTTATTCTTAATACTGAATAAAATAGCTGAAAAAAATCATTTGAAGTGATTCCGTTTGGATTCGAACCAAAGACCTACTGCTTAGAAGGCAGTTGCTCTATCCAACTGAGCTACGGAACCAATAAATAAAAAGTCAATTTATTTAAATGTGTTAAACACTCCTAAATAAATTGACTAAGTCGGGGTGGCAGGATTCGAACCTACGACCTCTTGGTCCCAAACCAAGCGCGATACCGGGCTACGCTACACCCCGAAAATTAGTGCGGAGAGAGAGGGATTCGAACCCTCGGTACCGTTGCCAGTACGACAGTTTAGCAAACTGTTCCTTTCGGCCTCTCAGGCATCTCTCCTAGCCTTTAAGAGAGCACAAAAATAAGGAAAATATTTATATTTCTATAATCAAATGTTAATTATTTTACCAAATCAAAAGTTGACACAGTTTTACCTTCCAAAATAGTATGACCCATCAAAAATGAATCCATATTTCTAGCCGCTTCTCTACCTTCAGAAATTCCCCATACCACCAACGATTGTCCTCTGCGTGCATCACCGGCAACAAAAATTTTATCTTGACTAGTTTGATAAGTCGCATCAGTTTTAATATTGCCGTATTCGTCTAGTAATATCCCTAGTGAATTAATTTCCGTTATTAAATTACCATGGTCAGTATGTAAAAATCCAGCGGCAATTAAAGCTAACTCACATGGTATTTCTCTATGATTAATAACTTTATTGACCATTTTTCCATCTTGAAACTCATATACAATATCACCGATACATAAACCTGTCAACTGTCCATTTTCATCTTTTATAAATTCTTCCAATGAAATTGACCATAACCGATCCACCCCTTCATCATGTGAAGTTGACGTTCTTAACATATTTGGCCAATTAGGCCATGGAGTATGTTCTGGTCTTTCAGAAGAAGGCTTGGGCATTACTTCTATTTGAGTGATGGATTTTGCCTTATGCCGATTAGAAGTACCAACACAATCAGAACCTGTATCGCCACCACCAATGATAACAACATTTTTTCCTGCGGCCAAAATATCTGAATCCAAATAAGGTTCTCCTTTATGATTATGAATTAAAGCAATATTTGATACTCGCTTATTTTGTTGAGATAAAAATTCCATGGCAGGATAAATACCTTTAGCATCATTCCCTTTAGATTGAATTATACGAGGAGTGGTAGAACCCGTTGCAATCAAAATAGCATCAAAATCAGACTGTAATTTGGATAATTTAATTTCTGATCCAATTTGAACATTTGTTTCAAATTTAATACCCTCCTTCACCATCAAGTCAACTCGTCTTTTGACAATATTTTTATCTAATTTGAAATCAGGAATGCCATAGCGTAACAATCCACCAATTTGATCAGCACGTTCATAAACGGTTACACTATGACCTGCTTTATTTAATTGGCTCGCTGCAGCTAAACCAGCTGGACCCGAACCCACAATAGCTACATTTTTACCCGTACGTTTAGTGGGAGCTTGAGGTTGAACCCAACCTTCAGAAAAAGCCTTTTCAATAATTGATTTTTCAATTAATTCAATGGCAACAGCTGGTTTATTAATTCCTAACACACAAGATGATTCACAAGGCGCAGGACAAATTCTTCCGGTAAATTCAGGGAAGTTGTTTGTACTAACTAAAATTTCATAAGCATATTTCCAATTTTCCTCATAAACAGCATCATTAAATTCAGGAATAATATTTCCTAAAGGACACCCACTATGACAAAATGGTGTTCCGCAATCCATGCACCTACTTGCTTGTTCTATCGTTTCCGAAGGCGTCGGAATTAATTCAATTTCTAAATAATCATTAATGCGGTCACTAATTGGCCTTTTTTTAGCAACTATTCTGTCAACTTCTAAAAATCCTGTTGGCTTACCCATTTCCTCTATTTTTTTAATTCAATTTGAATATCTGTATAAACTTTATTTTTATCATTCATCACATCCGTAATACTTAAATTTCTAACTGTTAATGCATTGCGATAATCCGTTGGCATAACTTTTTTAAATTGATTCGATACAGAATCAAAATTATCCAAAACAGATTTACCTTTAACCGAATGAGTAAAATCAATGTGTTTTTGCAAAAACATTTTAATAATAACTTTATCCTCTTGGCTTAAATCTGTCATTTCAACCATTTCGCGATTAACCTTAGACTCAAAATCATTTTTTTCATCCAATACATATGCGACCCCTCCTGACATACCCGCACCAAAATTTCGACCAGTTTTACCCAATATAATAACAATTCCTCCTGTCATATATTCACAACCATGATCGCCAATGCCTTCCACTACAATTTTAGCCCCTGAATTCCTTACACAAAAACGCTCTCCTGCCATTCCTGCCAAATATGCTTCTCCTGAAGTTGCTCCATAAAATGAAACGTTTCCTACAATAGAATTTTCTGAGGCTACAAATGTTGAATTCCTGAAAGGATAAGCTATGATCGTTGATCCACACATTCCTTTTCCTATATAATCATTTGAATCACCTTCAATTTCTAATTTTAAACCTTTGACCGAAAAAGCTCCAAAAGACTGCCCCGCCGTGCCACTAAATTTAAAATGAATTAAATCTGCTTTCAATCCCCTTTCACCATATTTCTTTGTTATTTCATTAGAAATAATAGTACCAACGGTTCTATTAACATTTATAATAGGCAGTTCAGCATAAGTTTCTTTTTGATTAAGCAAAGAATCTTTTGCTAAATCTAACAGCTTCCAATCTAATTGATCTGCCATGCCATGATCCTGCTCTTCAGATTTAAATACTGGTACAGAAGAATCCTGATTACCATATGATAAAATAGGAGAAAGATCCAGGTTTTTATATTTCCAATGTGATGAAACATCTCGCATCTCTAAAAGATCTACTCGACCAACCATATCATTGATTTTTCTGAAACCTAATTCAGCCATTATTTCGCGTAATTCCTCTGCTAAAAAGTAAAATAAATGCACTACATGATCTGGATTACCAGTGTATAATGCTCTTAAATCTGGATTTTGAGTAGCAACGCCAACAGGACAAGTATTTAAATGACATTTTCTCATCATAATACATCCGGCAGTAACTAAAGCAGCAGTAGCCACCCCAAATTCCTCCGCACCTAACAAAGCTGCAATAGCTATGTCTCGACCGGTTTTAATTTGACCATCTGTTTGAATAGTCACTCGACCACGCAATTTATTTTTCACTAAAGTTTGATGCGTCTCAGCTAAACCTAATTCCCAAGGTAATCCAGCGTGGCGAATAGAGGATAATGGCGATGCACCAGTTCCTCCATCATAACCTGCAATTAATATATGATCTGCATGTGCTTTTACTACGCCAGCTGCTATTGTACCAACTCCTGCTTCAGAAACTAGTTTTACAGAAATCCGAGCTTCTCTATTTGCATTTTTTAAATCAAAAATCAATTGAGCTAAATCTTCAATCGAATAAATATCATGATGCGGCGGTGGAGAAATTAAACCCACACCAGGTGTTGAATACCTTGTTTTACCTATCCAATCATCCACCTTATGACCAGGTAATTGTCCACCTTCACCAGGCTTTGCGCCTTGAGCCATTTTTATTTGTAACTCAGTAGCATTAGTCAAATAATTCATTGTTACACCGAACCTACCCGATGCAACTTGTTTAATACTTGAATTCATCGAATCACCATTAGCCATTTTCTGGAACCTTATTGGATCTTCTCCCCCTTCCCCTGTATTTGACTTGCCACCAATACGATTCATGGCAATAGCCAAGGTAGTATGAGCTTCATAAGAAATTGAACCAAAAGACATTGCACCCGTGGCGAAACGTGTTAAAATACCTTCAATGGGTTCCACTTCGTCAATCGGTATAGACTTAGCGCTTTTAAATTTCAATAAACCTCTTAATGTTATTGCCTTATTTGCTTGATCATCGATTAATTTGGAGTATTTTTTGAAAACTGAATAGTCGTTTAATTTAGTTGCCTGTTGTAATAAATGAATCGTTTGAGGGTTAAATAAATGCTCCTCACCTCTTTGCTTCCACTGGTAAATTCCGCCAACTTCTAATTTAGGATTTATCGATTTTAAAACTTCATAACCAGATCCATGCTTAATTAAAGCTTCTTTCGCTAATGTATCTAAGTCTACACCTTCTATGCGCGAAATTGAACCCGTAAAATACATATTAACTACAGAATGATCTAAACCCAAAATCTCGAAAATTTGAGCACCTTGATAGGACTGCAAAGTCGATATACCCATCTTGGAAAAAATCTTGAGCAACTCACCATTAACAGCTTTTATATAATTGTACTCTAATTTTTCATAAGACAAATTAGGATCTACTAATTTGTTCTCCTTCATCAACTTTATTGTCTCAAAAGCCATGTAGGGATTTATTGCAGAAGCACCATAACCAATTAAAGTTGCAAAATGATGTGTTTCCCATACATCTCCGGCTTCCAATATAATACCTACTTTTGCCCGTTTTTTAACACGAATCAAATGATTGTGGACTGCCCCCAAGGCTAATAAAGACGGAATAGGCGCATGAGATGAATCAATGCCACGATCAGTCAATAAAATAATTGAATAACCATCATCTACAGCATCCTCCGCATAGTTACAGATTCTGTCTAATGCTTTTTTTAGAACTCCCGATTCATCAGAAGCTCGGAAAGTCATGTGAATAGACTTAGTTTGAAATTTTTCATGATCTATCCACCGAATTTTTTCAACTTCTTTATTACGTAAAACAGGTTGCTGAATTTCTATTTGCTTACAATGACTTGGACTTTCTTCCAACAAATTAGATAAGCCTCCAATGTCGGTCAATAATGACATAACCATTCTTTCACGAATAGGATCAATCGGAGGATTGGTAACTTGGGCAAAAAGTTGCTTAAAATAGCTAGAAATATGTTGCGCTTTATCAGACAAAACAGCTAAAGGTGTATCTATTCCCATAGAACCTAAAGCTTCCTTTCCGGTTTCAGCCATTTGGGCTAATACAATTCGAATATCTTCTGTTGTAAAACCAAAAATCTGTTGCCTTGAAATAACTTCATTTGATTTTGGCTGCCTATATTCACTACCAGCTTCTGGTAAATCTTCTACCCGAATTTTGTTTTCTCGCAACCATTGACCATAAGGTTGCTGTTGGCAAATAACTTCTTTAAGTTCTTCATCAGGAACGATGCGCCCCTGCTCCATATCTACAACAAACATTTTTCCAGGTTGCAAACGCCCCTTTGAAACAATGGTAGCTGGATCTAAGTCTAATACTCCAGCCTCAGATGCCATAATCACATGATCGTCATTAGTAACCCAAAATCTGGATGGTCTTAAACCATTCCGATCTAAAGTAGCACCAATTAGTTTTCCATCAGTAAAAGAAATACTTGCGGGACCATCCCAAGGCTCCATCATGGCTGCGTGATATTCATAAAAATCTTTCTTATAAGATTCCATGGATTCATTACCATCCCAAGCTTCAGGAATAAGCATCATCATAACATGAGGCAAAGACCTACCACTCAGGTACAGCATTTCTATCGCATTATCTAAAATAGCCGAATCAGATTGTCCTAAACTACAAATAGGTAAAATCATATCTAATTCTTCTTGCGAAAAATATTGACTAGAAAACAAAGCTGATTGTGCTTGCATCCAAGATGAATTACCTTTTACGGTATTAATTTCACCATTGTGCGCGATAAAACGAAAAGGCTGGGCCAACTTCCATTCCGGAAAAGTATTTGTAGAAAACCGAGAGTGTACAATGGCTAAGGCCGAAGTAAAATTATCTTGAAATAAATCAATAAAATATCCCGGAACCTGCATGGTAGTCAACATACCTTTGTAGATAATTGTTCTACAAGACATGGAAGCGAAATAAAATTTATTTTCTAAGCCGCGAATGGTTTCATTCAATAAATTAGAAACATACTGCCTAAACACATAAAGCTTTCGCTCAAATTCTATCTCAGTCTTACAAGAAACAGGTTTTTCAATAAATATTTGGTATATATCAGGTTCGGAATCACCTGAATCGGCTCCTAAAATTTCTGTATTGTTTACCGGCACTAATCTGTAACCTAAAATCGATAAGCCTAACTTTTTTGCTTTACGATCAATTACTTCTTTACATTCATTAATTAAAACTTCATTTTTTGGGAAAAAGGCCATCCCAACACCGTAATTTCCAAGTGATGGCAACGAAAACTTTAATTTACGTGATTCTTCTAAAAAAAATTCATGTGGTATTTGAACAATTACACCTGCACCATCCCCAGAGTTAGGGTCACATCCGCAAGCTCCACGATGATCCATTCTGATCAACATTTTGATTGCATCCTGGACAATTCTATGCGATTTTATTCCTTTTAAACTAGCAACAAAACCTATTCCACAAGCATCATGCTCAAACTCTTTCCGATACAATCCTTCTCCAGACACCTTAATCTTCATAATAAAATATCATTATTCTTATAAATAAAAAAAATAAACCTATATCTAAAAAATAGGTATCAATCGAAAATTAAAATATTAATTACTAGTATTTCAAATTTAATCAAAAATTAATTTGGCCAATATTAATAAAGACAAAATATTATTCGGTTAAACAAATATCAAAAATGAAGAATAAATAATCTTCTAAGAATCCAATTTATCAATAATCGTCTGATTCATTTTCTGAAAAACCGCCATCAAATTCTTGCTCTTCATCATCCGAATCTTGAAAATCATTTTCTAAATCATTTAAATAAATAGCATCAACAGCTTCTTTAACCGTATTTAATAAGGTGAAATCCTCAATTTTAGCTAAGTCTAAACGATCTTGAATTTCTTCATTTTTCGTTACGACAGCAAATATCCCCATTTCATTCGTACAAATTTTTGTACCCTTTCTAATACAACTAACTCCAAAACCGTCAATTTCAGTTACAGAGTCAATATTTAAAATCATATTAGCAAATTCCTTTTTAAATAAATTACGAATAACTAACTCCAATTCTTCGGTATTTGTTTGGGTTAAGTTATCTTCATTCCAAGTAATGATTGCATAACTTTCATTTTGTTCTAGACTATAAAATGGATTACTGGGCATGGCTAAAAAATAAATTTACATTATTGAATATTCGATTATAAATATCACTTTGATCCTCTTTTTGAAATGCTAATCCTGTAATTTCTGTAAATAAAAGGATATATCGCTCTGAAATTTCTTGAACAAATTCATCGGTCAAAACAGGTATTATTTGGCCTTCCTTGCCTTGGAAATTATTTTTAATCAACCATTCTCTGACAAATTCTTTTGATAATTGTTTTTGAGGAAGCCCTTTAGAGAATAAATCCTCATAAGGTTCTAAATAAAAATAGCGTGATGAATCCGGAGTATGAATTTCATCCATGAGCATGATATTATTTTGATATAGCCCAAATTCATATTTAGTATCCACTAATATCAGTTTTTTATCCAAAGCCATTTGTTGGCCTCTTTTAAAAAGCAAATGAGTTTTTTCAACTAATTGATCCAAAAGATCTTTGGATACAATATTTTGCTTGACAATTTCATCTAAAGAAATATCTTGATCATGTCCTTCATGCGCTTTTGTTGTAGGCGTAATGATCGGTGAAGGTAACACCTGATTTTCTACTAGCCCATCAGGCAATTCAACACCACAAACTATTCTTTTCCCTGAAGAATATTCTCTCCAAAGATGACCTACCATATAATTCCTGATAACCATTTCAATGGGGATGGGCTCACACTTAATACCATAAGACACATTAGCATCTGGAGTTGAAATCAACCAATTGGGAACGATATCCCGGGTAGCATTTAAAAAATGAAAGGCAATTTGATTTAATACTTGACCCTTGAATGGAATTAATCTAGGTAATACCACATCAAATGCCGAAATACGATCGGACGTAATCATCAACAAATGATCACCAAAACCATATACATCGCGAACCTTACCACGATAGAAAGAAGTTTGATTAACAAAATTGTACACTTTTGACATGTATTTATTAATTAATAAGATAGAAACTTTTCATTTTTTCTTAACAAATCTAGCATCCATTTTGAATCTTTGGTTGTCAATGTTTTGTTTGCTAGTGTATTTTCATCGTTTACAACTTCCGAATTTTTCAATTTATTTACAGAGATAAAAGAAAACAATTCATATAATTTAGTTAAAGTATCTTTTTCAGGATACAATTTTAAACCTTCTCTCAATATTGATTTAGAATATTCTTGTTGATTTATTTGACTTAAAATAAAACTTTTCAATATATAATCTTCTGATGATTTCAGATTTGAATTAATAAAAGAAGTTGGTCGCTTAATTGACAACAATACCTTCGTTTTATAAATGCTTTCATTTCTAAAAATTTGCTTTTTTTCAATCAAATTAAGTAAGGAAAAAGCTTTATTGTAATCTTTCGATAAAATAGAAAGGTTAACTTTATTTACTTCACTATTAAAACTATATCCTAGCCCAGAATATAAATTCTGATAGAATAATATCAAAATATAAAAAAATGTTGAAAACAATATAATTTATTTTAAAACTTGAAACTTAATAGAAGTATCTACGGCTATTAAAATGAATAACAAAAATAATAAATATATGCTTAATTGATTAATTGAGAACCAATTTTCTCCTATCGATAAAAAACTGTCTTGGTTATTTATTAAATCTGCTAATTCATTTCCACTTTTAACAAAGACTGTTTCCCCTTTGAGCTTAATCATTGAAAGATTATGAGGTACATATTTATTGTGATGAATAGGCCGCACTTTTCTAAAATCGACATGGTTGATAAAATTAAGAAAAACTTTACTATTTGTTTGAGGAATTAATACTCCAAGAGAGTCTGATTGAGGATTAAAAATAGATAATGAATAATGTACATCAGACTCACGTTTCTGCATAAAATTATTTACCGCATTGATTTGATTTTCATTAATTCCATTTAGTTCAAAATCCTTAGAAACCACAACGATCTCTTTTACATTATTCGTTGGCCTAATCATATGATCAATGCCAAAATTATATATAAAATATAGTAGAATATTGAAGATTAATAGTCGCAATAAAAATTTAAAAAATAGTAAACCAGATAAAATAAAAAGTTTAGAGGAAACTAGGTAATACTTGATTAGTATAAAAGCTTGAAAACTAATAAATAAAAAATTACCCAGAAATAAGAACTTTAAGAAAATCATTCAATTAGCCTTTAAACAAATTAAAACATAATTAGTACTTTTACTTGAGTTTATAAATTTAAGCATGGAAATTCATAAAAGTA
>Ga0222712_10001188_pt1 | contig 33208 bp, 29 predicted proteins | sample C33_657DmetaG_FD_165043 | JGI IMG/M metagenome (GOLD analysis project Ga0222712, IMG submission 165043) | Estuarine water microbial communities from San Francisco Bay, California, United States - C33_657D | ecosystem: Environmental > Aquatic > Marine > Unclassified | place: USA: California...
CAAAATCAATGCCTTCTAATTGCTTTGCTTTTAGAGGCGACATATGCGATAGTGCTTTATAAGTATCAATAGGTCTGATGTTTGCAAAGAGTTGTAAATCTTTTCTAAGTTTTAAAAGCCCTTGCTCTGGTCTCACCTTAGCAGTTGGATCATTGTCATATTTTGGATGCCCAATAGCGCCAAATAATACGGCGTCAGAAGCAAGGCAAGTAGTTACCGTTTCATCTGGTAGTGGACTACCTGTTTTATCAATCGCATCAGCGCCCATAAGGGCATATTCGTAACTAAATACATGACCAAATCTTTGACCAATGGCATTTAACACTTTAATGCTTTGCGCAGTTACTTCTGGTCCAATACCATCTCCGGGTATAACAGCAATTTTTTTATTCATAACACACTGTTCAATTAATTATTTTCTATTTTTTTCAAAATTCTCAATGGCCGCTTTATTGCTTAATAAATAATCGATGTCATCGTATCCATTTAATAGGCAGGTTTTTTTATACACATTGATTTCAAATTTTTCTTGGGCGCCCGTTGCATCAATGGTAATGGTTTGATCTTCCAAACAAACCGAAATTGTAGCTTCTTTATCCAATGCAAAAACGGATGCTAAAAAAGATTCCGAAACCGTGATAGGTAACAAACCGTTGTTGAGTGCGTTATTTTTAAATATGTCTGCAAAAAAACTTGATACGACCACTGTAAATCCATAATCTTTAATGGCCCAAGCTGCGTGCTCACGTGAAGATCCGCAACCAAAGTTTTTTCCTGCTACAAGTATCTCACCTGTATAGAAAGCATTGTTCAAAATAAAATCAGGCTTTGGTTCTAATTCATTGTCATTGTTATAACGCCAATCTCTAAATAAATTTTTACCAAAACCATCACGCGTAGTCGCCTTTAAAAAACGGGCAGGAATAATTTGATCCGTATCCACGTTTTCTTCTTGTAAGGGAACAAAGCGGCTATGTATTTTATTAATCTTATTCATGAATCTCGTTTATAATAAAGTTCTCACATCGGTTACTATACCGGTTAATGCAGCAGCAGCAGCGGTTAAAGGACTTGCTAATAAAGTACGTGCCCCTGCACCTTGTCTACCTTCAAAGTTTCTATTACTGGTACTCACACAATATTCGCCAGCAGGCACTTTGTCTTCATTCATACCCAAGCATGCACTACATCCTGCTTGTCTAATTTCAAAACCCGCTTCTTTAAAAATAAGATCGAGCCCTTCTTGTATCACTTGTTTGGCCACTTTTTGTGAACCCGGCACAATCATTACTTGTACATCTGGGTTTTTTGTTTTTCCTTTTACAAGTGAAGCCACTAGTCGCAAATCTTCAATACGTGAATTGGTACAACTACCAATAAAAACATGTTGCACAGGCATTCCAATCAATGATTGACCAGCCGTAAGACCCATATATTGTAATGCTTTTTCTAAATTTTTTTGTTCTCCCTCATCTTGGATATCAGTAGCAGTAGGAACATTTTTTGTGATGCCAATACCTAGCCCCGGATTGGTACCGTAGGTAATCATAGGTTCAATGTCGCCGGCATCTATATTAAGTTCTAGATCAAATGCGGCATCATCGTCAGAATATAAAGTTTGCCAGTAATCAAGTGCTGTATCCCATGCTGCGCCAGCAGGTGCAAAGGTTCTACCCTTCATATAATCAAACGTTATTTGATCCGGTGCAATGAGTCCACCCCTTGCGCCCATTTCGATACTCATATTACAAATGGTCATGCGCGCTTCCATAGATAATGCACGAATAGCTGATCCTGCATATTCTACAAAATATCCGGTGGCACCACTTGCACTAATTTTTGCAATGATGTATAAGATAATATCTTTTGAAACCACCCCTTTGCCAAGTGCGCCTTCAATATTGATGCGCATGAGTTTTGGTTTTGTTTGTAGTAAACACTGCGATGCAAAAACCATTTCAACTTCGGAAGTACCAATGCCAAATGCGATGGTACCAAATGCACCATGTGTAGACGTATGACTATCCCCACAAACAATGGTCATACCAGGCTGTGTAACACCAAGCTCTGGGCCAATCACGTGCACAATACCTTGGTGCTCGTGCCCTAGGCCGTATAATTCGATGCCATGTTTTTTACAATTCTCAATGAGCGTGTCTACCTGAAAACGTGATAATGCATCGGTAATTGGCAGATGCTGATTTAGTGTAGGTACATTATGATCTGCAGTAGCTACAATTTGATCAGGCCTAAAAATAGAAATACCGCGGTCTTCAATACCCTTAAAGGCTTGTGGACTCGTTACTTCATGGATAAAATGTTTGTCGATATAGAGTACCGACGGACCATCTGTAACTTCCTGTACAATATGTGTATCCCAAATTTTTTCAAATAATGTTTTTCCCATAACGCGTTTCTTTTCTACTATCCATTAATGCACAAATGCTGCTGTATGCGCAAGTGCAAGTGCTTGTAAATCTTCTTCCATCACTTCTTTTTTGGTATCTGCTACTTGTAAAAAAGAAGGATATAAAATATCGATATCGTTTCTATCGAATTGAAAACCTAATTTTTGAAATCGGTAGGCTAGTGCACTTCTTCCACTTCTTGCAGTTAACACAATTTTACTTCCTTCGGCACCTACTGCTTCTGGATCAATAATTTCATAGGTTTCGGCGCTTTTTAAAAATCCATCTTGGTGAATGCCCGACGAATGTGAAAACGCATTAGCACCCACAATGGCTTTATTGGGTTGAACTGCCATGCGCATAATATCCGAAACCTCTCTACTCATTGGATTGAGCATCGTAGCATTTACGTTTGTATAAAAACCTAGTGCAGCGTGCTGTTTTAAAATCATCACCACCTCTTCAAGTGCTGTGTTACCAGCACGTTCACCAAGTCCATTGATGGTACACTCAATTTGTCTAGCACCACCAATAACACCTGCAATTGAGTTAGCAGTAGCAAGTCCTAAATCGTTATGACAATGACAAGACAAAACTGCTTTGTCAATATTTGAAACATTATTTTTTAAGAACGCCATTTTTTCGCCGTACTGATGCGGTAGGCAATAACCCGTTGTGTCCGGAATATTTACGACGGTGGCACCTGCTGTAATAACAGCTTCAACTACGCGCGCTAAATATTCATTGTCAGTGCGTCCGGCATCTTCTGCAAAAAATTCTACATCGTCTGTAAAATTGCGGGCCCATTTGACAGCCTGAGTTGCCCTTACAATAATTTCTTCACGGGTAGCATTAAACTTGGCCTTGATATGAAAATCTGAAGTGCCAATACCGGTATGTATACGAGAACGCTTCGCATGCTTTAAGGCTTCGCCCGCCACTTCAATATCTTTTTGAACCGCGCGCGTTAACCCACAAACCGTTGCATTTTTTACCAGCTTTGCAATTTCAGACACCGACTCAAAATCGCCGGGGCTAGAAATAGGAAATCCTGCTTCAATAATATCAACTCCAAGGGCCTCCAATTTAAGTGCTAAACCCAGTTTTTCTTTGGTATTTAGCTTACAACCAGGCACTTGCTCGCCGTCTCGGAGGGTGGTATCAAATATGTATACTTGTTCAGCCATGAATAGACATTTTCCGAATTTACCATTACTTAATTGGCCAAAAAGTGCAAAATTGGGCTTATTTTACACTGTATAAGAAGCATTAAATTATATTAAGTATTTGATATTCAATTACTTAATAGACACCTAATTACCATGCCCAACAGGAGTACCGATACCCTATTTCAGCTGATACAGTCGTTAGAACGCGCCGAAAAGCGTCATTTTAAGCTGTTTATGAAAACCGATGCGGTTAATGGCGACCTTAAAGTGGTTCAGCTCTTTGATGCCCTCGACAAAATGGCCCATTACGACGAAGAAGTCCTACTCCAAAAAAACGATTTCGTCCAAAAAAGCCAGCTCTCAAACCTTAAAGCAAGGTTATATCAAGAAGTGCTTGCCAGTTTACGAGATCTTAAAAAAGATAGCAACATAGATTTACAATTACACGAACAGTTAGATTTTGCACGTGTACTATATAACAAGGGACTTTATTTACAGAGCCTTAAAATATTGGATAAAGTAAAAGAGCTTGCGAAAGCAAATAACCAAGTCACTTATATATTACAAGTACTTTTTTTAGAAGAGAAAATTGAAGCCCTGCACATTACCAGAAGTATGCAGGATAGAGCCGATTTATTAACCAGCGAAGTGGATGAAGTAAATTTGAAATTAACAAGCATTGGAAAATTATCCAACATCTCATTACAACTCTACAGTTGGTATATAAAAAATGGGCACGCCCGAAATGAAAATGACAAAGCAGCCGTAGATATTTTATTTGACCATGAATTAATAGATACTGCTAAGGATTGTGATGGTTTTTACGAAAAGCTCTACAAATACCAGTGTTACTGTTGGTATGCCTTTATTTTACAAGACTTTTTACTCTATTATAGATACTGTCAAAAATGGGTAGATTTATTTGAGACAGAAACTAAAATGATTGAAATTGAAACGGCCCATTATATCAAGGGGATGCACAACTTAATGAGCGCCCACTTTGATTTACGCAACTACCATAAATTTAACGACACCATTTGCAGGTTTGAAGCCTTTACACAAACACCTACGGTTCTAGAAAATCAAAACAATAAAATCCAAACATTTGTATACCTGAACCTGTCAAAAATTAACCGTCATTTTATGGAAGGTACTTTTGAAGCAGGTATTGCAGAGATTCCCCAAATAGAAGAAAAATTAACAGAGTATGAACTCTATTTAGATAGACACCGTGTACTTGTATTTTATTACAAATTTGCTTCTTTATATTTTGGTGCAGGTAATTATAGTACAAGTATTGACTATCTAAATAAAGTCATCGATTTAAAAGGTGATTTAAGAACCGATTTACGCTGTTATGCCAGACTGTTACATTTAATAGCACATTACGAACTTGGCAACTTTGAAATTTTAGAATACTTATTAAAATCGGTAACTAGGTTTATGGCAAAAATGGAAAACTTAGGACTTGCCGAAGCAGAAATTTTTAGTTTCTTAAAGCGCGCGTTTAGACTGCAACCAAGTGAACTCAAACCTGCTTTTATAAAACTGCTAGAAAACCTAAAAGAAGTTGAAAAAGACAAATTAGCGTCTCGTGCATTCATGTACCTCGACGTCATTTCTTGGCTAGAAAGTAAAATAGAAGGAAAAGAAGTGCAAGATATCATCAGAGATAAATACCTTAGATCAATTAATAAATAAACCATGCTTAAAAAATTATTGAGCAGCATCCTTGTTCTACAAATTTGTTTTGTAGCGGGTGCCCAAATTACCAAAGCGCCACTTGTTAAAGAAGGCGATGGTCCGTACACACAACTAATCATTAGAGGTGTAACACTTATCAATGGTACCGGCGCACCGCCCTTTGGTCCAGTAGATATTGTGATTGAAAAAAATAGAATTGTAAAAATTCAGAACGTTGGTAGCCCAAGTTTACCAATCAACGCAGCGCGCAGACCTGCTTTAAAAGAAGGTGGAAAAGAAATTAATTGCGAAGGTATGTATGCGATGCCAGGCCTTATTGATATGCATGGTCATATTGGTGGAAAAGAGCAAGGTACACCCGCAGAATATGTTTTTAAATTATGGATGGCACATGGTATCACCACTATTAGAGACCCTTCGGCGGGGAATGGTCTTTCGTGGGTACTAGAACATAAAACAAAATCTTTGGAGAACACCATTACGGCTCCTCGCATATTTGCTTACACCGCATTTGGACAGGGAAGTAAAACCCCAATTACAAATGCAGAAGAAGCGAGAACATGGGTTAGGGAAAATGCAAAAAATGGTGCCGATGGTATTAAATTTTTTGGCGCGCCTCCAGAAGTAATGGACGCAGCCATCAGAGAAAATAAAGCGTTAGGGCTCCGCTCTACCTGTCACCACGCACAAGTAGATGTAGCAAGATGGAACGTTGTTAATTCTGCTAAAGCAGGTATGACAAGTATGGAGCACTGGTACGGTTTACCAGAAGCTTTATTTAAAGATAAAACCATTCAAAATTTTCCAGCAGATTACAATTACAACAATGAAGAACACCGTTTTGAAGAAGCAGGAAAATTATGGAAGCAAGCAGCCGCTCCGTATACACCACACTGGAATAAAGTAATGAATGATTTATTAGCTGTAGATTTTACATTAGATCCTACATTTAATATTTATGATGCCAACCGTGATTTGCACCGCGCGCGCAGAGCCGAGTGGCATGAAAACTATACCCTTCCATCACTTTGGAAATTTTATGAGCCTTCATTTCAATCGCATGGTTCATACTGGGTAAACTGGGGTACAGAACAAGAAGTAGAATGGAAAAATAATTACAGACTATGGATGACTTTTGTAAATGAATACAAAAACAGAGGTGGTCGTGTAACGGCAGGATCTGATAATGGATTTATTTATGAAACCTATGGCTTTGGTTATATTAGAGAATTAGAATTACTCCGTGAAGCTGGATTTCATCCACTAGAAGTAATCAGATCTGCTACCTTATATGGTGCACAAGCACTAGGTCAAGAAAAAGATTTAGGAAGTGTAGAAGTGGGTAAATTAGCAGACATTGTAATTGTAAATGCCAATCCACTTAAAAATTTACAAGTACTTTATGGAACAGGTGCTGTGCATTTAACACCCGACAATAAAATTACAAGAATTGGAGGCGTGCAATACACTGTTAAAGACGGTATTGTTTATGACGCTAAAAAATTACTACGCGACGTGAAAAATATGGTGGACGTAGAAAAGAAAAAAACAAACTGGCAGTTAAAACAACCAGGCGTAGAATAAACTATACTAGAGCAGCTATTGAAAGCCTGCCGGTTTATTCGGCATAAATACTTTCGATAGCTGCTTTATAATTTTCCATTACTACTTTACGCTTAAGGCTCAATTTAGGCGTCATCTCACCAGACTCTACCGTCCACTCTTTATCTAATAACGCAAACTTTTTTACCTGTTCTACGTGGTTAAAAAAAGTATTGTACTCGGCTATAATTCCGGTAAATAGTTCAATCACTTTTGGATGCGCTACTGCTTCCGCATTAGTTGTATAATTGATACCTTCTTCTTCCATCCAAGTTTTTAGCGTTGTAAAAGAAGGTACAATAAGCGCCCCTACAAATTTACGATCGGCACCTACCACCATAAACTGCTCAATAAACTGACTTTCTTTACATTTGTTTTCGATCGGTTGTGGGGCTACATATTTACCGCCACTGGTTTTAAATAATTCTTTTTTGCGATCGGTAATTTTTAAGAAAATATCGTTTTCAAAAACACCTATATCTCCGGTATGCAGCCATCCATCTATTACAGCTTCTGCTGTTAAATCGGGGCGTTTGTAATAACCGACCATCACACTTTCACCAGCTACACAAATTTCACCATCCGCTTCTATTTTAACTTGTATACCATTAATAACAGGTCCAACGGTACCAAATTTAGTACCGCCTTTTGTTTTTCGGTTCACACTAATCACCGGACTGTTTTCGGTAGGACCATATCCTTCAAACACAGGAATATTAGCCGCATTAAAAATGCGAAGTAATTTAACCTGACAAGCAGCACCACCCGTTACAATAAAAGAAACGTTCCCGCCTAGTGCTTCACGCCACTTTGAAAAAATAAGTTTATTGGCAATGGCCAACTGCAAGTTGTACCAAAAACCACCGCTTTGAATATTGTCATACTTTTCACCAAGTGATACCGCCCAAAAAAATAATTTTTTCTTGATGCCAGTTTGCTCGGCGCCCTTTGCCATTATTTTTTCAAATACTTTTTCGAGAAGGCGCGGTACCGTTGTAAATCCATCCGGCTTAATTTCTTTTAAATTATCACCAATGGTTTCTAGGCTTTCGGCGTAATAAATAGAAATACCACTGTACAAATAAATGTACGTAACCATTTTTTCAAAAATATGATTGAGGGGTAAAAAGCTAAGTACTTTTGAATCAGGTGCGTCTTCAAAAGGAAAACTCTCTTTCGAAAACATCACATTGCTATAAATATTTTGATGACTAAGCATCACTCCTTTTGGAACACCGGTAGTTCCAGAGGTATAGATGATAGTCGCTAACTGTGTAACCGGAATTGATTTTTTAATTTGTGCCACTTCATCTAGGCGAGCTGGTGTAGCTTGTGCAGTGAGATCGCTCCAATGTGTAGCTCCTTCAATGGTATCAAACGTAAAAATTCCTTTGATGGAAGGCACTTTTGAAGCTACTGATTTTACTTTCTCGTATAACTCTACGTTACTTACAAAAATATATTGTACTGCTGCATCATTTAAAATAAATTCAACTTCAATGGGGTTGGTAGTGGGATACAAAGGAACCAAAATAGCACCAATTTGCTGCGCAGCTAAATCGGTAAATACCCACTCAGGTCTATTGCCACTCATGATGGCAATTTTATCACTGCCTTCTGGTGTAAAATCTTTTCCAGAAATACCTAATGATAAAAGTCCAGCACTTAATTTATTTACGGTAGCTGCAACATGAGCAGTACTATAAGGGGTCCAAACACCTTTTTCTTTGGCAGCCAACATATCCTGTTTAGGAAAATGAGCTAGCTGGTGATCGAGGCAATCAAACAATCGTTTCATATGCATGGCAGCAGGTTTACACTATTCGTAAATAAGATGCGTTAATAAACCATCTCGCAATTTAGGCTCAAACCAGGTACTTTTTGGAGGCATCACATTTCCACTATCAGCAATTGCAAATAATTGATCAATGGTTACAGCATACAAACTAAATGCTGCCGCAAATTGACCAATGTCTACCCTGTCAGCGAGTACTTGTAATCCTCTAATACCGCCCACAAAATCCACACGGGCATCAGTGCGGGGATCACTAATACCAAGTATGGCATCCAAAATATTATTTTGTAAAATGGTCACATCTAAAATACCAATAGGATCATCGGTATAAGTTCCTGGCTTTGCAGTTAATTGATACCAACAACCATTGATGTACATTCCAAATTCATGCAGCGCTGCTGGCTTAAATGGTTCTTTAGCCAACTGTTCAATTTCAAATTTTGTTGAAACTGCTTCTATGAACGCTTCAGCGGTTAACCCATTTAAATCCTTTACCACACGGTTATAATCCATGATATACAACTGATTGGAAGGGAATAAAGTGGTTAAAAAATAGTCTGCATTTTTGGTAGCATTCGCACCGAGTGCAGTACGTACTTTAGCGGCAGAAGCAGCTCTGTGGTGACCATCTGCGATATATGTACAAGGAATTTCGTTATTAAATATAGCAGTGATATTGTCAATAGTAGATGTGTCATTAACCACCCAAATCGTGTGCTGAATTTGATCATCAGCTACAAAATCGTAGACGGCCGTTTTTGTTTTTTTCCAGTTTTCAATTAAGGCATCTAAGCTTTCATTGTTTCGGTAGGCTAAAAAAACATTGCCCGTTTGTGCTCCGGATGTTTTAATATGATTGATGCGGTCTAATTCTTTTTCAGGTCTTGTAAACTCATGCTTTTTAATGATATCATTTTCGTAATCATCCACACTACTTACACATACAAGCCCTGTTTGAGCCCTGCCGTGCATGATTAACTGATAAATATAGTAGCAATCTTTAGATTCTCTAAAAAGTACATCACGTTTTATAAATGCAGTTATATTTTCTTTTGCTTGTTCATACACCGCTGCGTCATGAATATCTACTGATTCAGGAAGGTCAATTTCACTTTTGGTAACATGTAAAAAAGAGGCTGGATTTCCAGCTGCTACTTGTTTTGCTTCAGTACTACTTAATACGTCGTAAGGTTGGCTAGCTACTTGTTTTGCTAGTTGGGGCTGCGGTCGCAAAGCCTTAAAAGGTTGAATCATTGCCATGCATCAAATATCGGCAATTCTCGTTAATTAAGGCTTGAATTTATAAGAAAAAGGCGTTCCTGAATATTCATCTTTTCCGAGTATCTCCATATAAATTACATTGGGTACCCAAAAAGTTCCTCCATCAATTCTTACAAATAATTTATGCAATACAAACTCTTTATTATTGTGCACAAAATACATTTTGTACTGATTGTCCTTTGGAGAACGCTTTAAATAAAAGACTTGTTTTTTATAGGAAACAAAATGAAGTTTAAATACGCCGTTTGGAAGAGATTCATGCTTCATTCCGTAAGCAAAGGTTTGTTGAATATAACTTAATTCCTTTTTTTCACCACCCTCATCATAACGTATCCAATAAACGTGTACGGGATTGTCTTTGATTACCTGACCATTCGCATCGGTATTTAAATCACAAATAATAGTGTTACTATTGGTAGTTCTTTGTAAATAAAAGAGTTGCTTAGGACCTGTTTTGGGAACTGGAAAAGAGTCTACTGCAATCTCTGCATGGATTTCATTGGCATATAGCAAAAATACTGCTACTACAATAGATATTAGTTTTTGATACATCTTACCCACTTTTTAAAAATCAAATCTAAATCGTGTACGAATACCCAGCTTAGTAATGTAGGGGTTATTGGTATAAGTAAACCTTTTAACAAGGTCTACACGTAAAAATTTAAATATATTTCCAATACCTACACTACCCTCAAAATAAGGACCTTGATTGAGCGTAAAGCTAGTGACTGCTCCGTTGTATTTTTGAAAAGCAATTAAATCCGGATTTTTAGATGGATCATTTTCATCTCTTAAACTTCCATAAATAACCCTACCTGCTAACTGCTCACGCAGTTTTAGTTTTTTGAATAACGGAATACGATTAAATATCAAGCCATTAAAATAATGTTCAACAAATAAAGAGGCATACCTATCACTTACAAATTCCTGAAAATTCATAAGGTTGTAGGAGTTAAGTTGGTAAGCGTATGTTTGGTTTGCTCTAGGAATACTTAACAAAGGATATGGAATTTTTCCAAACATTTGTCCTGCCTCAAAATTGATATCTGTAAATCCAAGTTGAGACAAGTAAAAACGTTTGTCAAAAGTGAAACTAACTTTTTGATACTTATAATTACTTCCCATCACTCCCTTTAAACCAGCGGTAAAGTTGAGGGTTAGTATGGGGTATTTATTGACCATCGACACACGGTATACTTTTCCTTGAAAAAATTGCTCTTTTGGAGCCCATCTAATTTGCCCCGTAATTTCTGATGTGTTAACCTCTGGAACTGCTACTGTTTGACCATTTTTTACAGTTTGATAAATTAAACCACCCGCTGCTTCATGCTTCCAGTTTCTAAATCCAATGGTGTATGATAACCTACTAGGTAATTCATGTACGTAGTCGATTCTAAAATATTTATTGTAGGTCCACTTGTCATTGAGTCCTCTTTTTAATGAAAGTAAAATGTTATCCTCCGATACAAATTCTAAATCTTGACCTGGTATTTTTGTTTCCTTTTGGTAACTAGCCCGCACAAAATGCATCGGAAAAGCATAGATCGATTGATTGTTTAAAGAGTAGGTAACCCCACCATAATATTTCCATCTTTCATCTTTAAAACCATAAGCCCCATACCCTTCAAAATAAATGCGCTTGCTTAATTTAGGCGTGGTCCGACCACCCAACCTAAGCCTAAATCCTTCTACTGGATTAAAGCTATAAAAAGTGGCTGCAGGTCCCATATCTACCGGACCTAAAGCTGTGTAGCCAGCTACTAATAGTGTAACAACAGCCATCGTTCTTCTAAATGATGGCATTTTTTCTAGGCTATCAATATTACTGTATACTTTTGATTCTGCTTTCGTTAATGTATCGTGTCTATTGGTATTCCAAAATGATTCACTGTAGGTTGCTGCATCCGCTTTAACAACAAGTGAAGGACCCGTATAAACCGAATCTGGAAGCGCTTTATTGATGGTGTAGTTTTTGTAAGAAACAGTTCGTCCACCAAATACACCACCCTTACTATTTTTAGTAAGTGCCGCTTCTGTAAATGCAGTACTTTTTATGAGATGATATCTACTATCTGTACCTTGCTCAAAATCCAAATCAATATTTAATTCTCTAACAAAATTTACATTGGCATTTTTACTAATGAACATGGTCATTTTTTGCACCCCATAATTACCATCAAGTGTAATATACATGGTGCCTCTAAATAATAAATCATTGGTATTACGCGGCGTAAAATAAAGTTTCACTAATTTTTGTCCATTGACATCCGTGATGGTGTCCCTAATATAATACATGTAAAATGTTGGGGCCACATCTGCAATGGGACTTAAAAATTCATGGGTAAATAATGGAATATTATTTTCATAAATATTAATATCCATGACAAGTCTATTCAAATAAGTACTTACACCATCATTGTCTACATAGTCTCCAAAGTTTACGCGCTTTTGAGCAAGTACAATATCTTTTGTTTTTTCTGGTGATTTTCTAAAATAATGATTCGACAAACGCTCTTCTAAATAAATTGGAATGAGTGTCTTACCAGCTACTTTTTGGGTGTCTTTATTATCTAGTAAAAACTGATATTTTTTAAGTAGTTTACTATTGGTAATTTTTTCAGGAATTTTACTAAGCGATAATTCTACTTTATCATATTCGTCATACTGGATATAATCATAACTATCGGGCCTATTAAGTGGCTTATTGGCAATCACTCTTTTAATAAGGTCAACGGCAGGATTGTTTTTATTCTTATAGGGCGCACGCTTGTTGGTGGAAACCGTTACATTATTGGAAAGCAAAGGATCTACTTCCATAATAATATTAATGACCTGCGATTTACCTACTTGGATATTTTTAGTAACTGTTTTGTAGCCAACATAAGAAATTTTAATGCTGTTGATTTGGTTGGTACCTGCCAATTTATATTTTCCTGTACTATCTGTTACGGTTCCTCTACCCCCTTTAAAAACAATGGTTGCAAAAGGAATGGGCGCGCCACTATTTAAATCTGTGACAACCCCAGTAACAACAGTTTGTTGCGCACTAGCCGAAGCGTTAAACGAGGCAGCCAAAACAATCAATAATAAAATTTTATAAAATGCTTTAGCCATGTGTAGATGCAAAGTGTTTCATGAGGTCACAAAAAGTTTGAACGCTAGATAGCGGCATGGCGTTGTACATACTAACACGTACACCCCCTACGGTTCTATACCCTTTAACACCTACCATACCTTCTTTTTTGCAAAGACTTAGAAAAGATTCTTCTAAACTTTGATCTTTTAAAAAGAAAACGGCGTTCATCAAACTTCTATCTTCTTTAGCAACACGTGCTTCAAAAACAGGCAGTGAATCAATAGTCTGGTATAATAAATTAGATTTCGCTGTGTTGCGGAGTTGCATTTCAGGTAAGCCGCCCTCTTCAATAATCCAACGAAGTGTTAACAGGCTTACATAGATAGCAAAAACGGGTGGCGTATTCATTAATGAACCAGCTGCAATATGTTTTTGATAATCCATGATGGTAGGAATTTTTCTAGCAATTTTTCCTAGCATTTCCTTTTTTACAACCACCATATTTACACCAGCCGCACCCATATTTTTTTGAGCTCCCGCATATATCAGCGAAAACTGATTGAAATTACGAGGCGCATAAAAAATGTCACTACTCATATCTGCAACCAGCGGTACGGCTGTATTTGGAAGGTTATGCCACTGCGTTCCTTCTACGGTATTATTGGTGGTAAAATGCAAATATTTTGCAGTAGTATCTACAACAAAATTTTTATCGATGCGGGTATGATTGTTAGCCGTACTATCTGTTACCACTTCTATATTTCCAAAGTTTGCGGCTTCTTTTATAGCTTTATTGCCCCATATGCCATTATCACAATATGCAGCCGTTTCATGCGTATCCAGTAAATTCATGGGCACTTGCATAAACTGTGTTGTAGCGCCGCCATGTAAAAACAATACTTCATAATCATCCCCAATTTGCATCAATGATTTTACAGATTGCACTGCTTCATCCATCACTTTTTGAAAAAGTGCAGTTCGATGGCCTATTTCTAAAATGGACAAACCAGAACCTTCAAAATCCATGATAGCTTGGGCTGCTTTTTGCATCACAGCAGGCGGTAAAATAGAAGGTCCGGAATTAAAATTATGCAGTTTCATTTTGCTTAGGATCTGTGTTAATGGTATCGTCATGAACATCTGTCACACCACCTGAAACGGTATATTTCATAGCATCTGCAGCAGAAACATTATCTAATACTTTAATATTTGTTTTTGGAACGATATAAGTGATTCCTGAAATGGCGTAAGAGTGCGGTACATATACCGTAACATGGTCGGGTAACCCAAACTCTGTATTGGAAGGTTGGGTAATAAATCCAATACGCCAAACACCAGACGCATCAACATTAACGAGCACGGGTTTATCAAATTTCTTTTTATTACCTGCAAAAGCTTCTAAAAAGTCTTTTACGGAAGAATAAATGAATTTGATGCCTGGGGTTTTTTCAAGTATGGTATCAAAAACAGAAACAAGCCGCTCCACTACAAAAAGTGAAGAAAGCCATCCTACAAACAGTACCAACACAACCACCACTATAAAACCTAAGCCTGGAATTTTACGGAGTGAACCGTCTATATTTTTATCTAAAGCACTGGGAAACAATGTGTTAATCAAGTTAGGCAAAAATCCATCCACCCATTGAAATAAGCCAAGCACGACCCATAAGGTAACCGCTATTGGTGCTAAAACAATAAGACCCTGAAAGAAAAATTGGAGCAAGCGCTTGAGCGTCACCTGGGCTCTAAGTTGCTTATACCGTGTATTCATGGTTGGAATTTGGGTGCAAGTTAATGGATAGTTGGCGCAAACTACCGCTCATCAAAATTACGGATAATTTTAATGGGAAACTTTGGTTACGTAAAAAGTTTCCATAGTTTTGCACCCTCAATTCAAAAAAGAACATGCAGGAACGAATTTCAATAAAGTCACATGAGCTTTTTATGTTATATGGAATAAGAAGCGTTAGTATGGATGAAATTGCCAACCACCTTGGTATGAGCAAAAAAACCATCTATCAATACTATAAAGATAAAGATGCGCTTGTAGAGGGTGTAATTGATATTGAAATACAAAAACACCACGATGAATTTAGCAGGTATGCTGCTATCAGCGAAAATGCAATTCACGAAATTTTTTTGGCACTAGATACCGCACAAGAAATGTTCAAACACATGAACCCTTCCGTGATGTTTGACTTACAAAAATACCATAGCAACGCTTTCGAAAAATTTAGGACGCATAAAAACACATTCTTTTATGACATTACTAAAGCAAATATAGAAAGAGGTAAAGCTGAGGGAATGTTCAGAAAAGAACTAAACGTTGACGTATTAACAAGATTAAGACTTGCCAATATGTTTTTGATGTTTGACTTTGAACATTTTCCATCCAATAAATTCACAGCCATAGAAATTATTACAGAAACAACCGATAATTTTTTACATGGTTTAGCTACCCAAAGTGGATTAAAAGTAATTGAACAATACAAGCAAGAAAGAAAAAATAAATGAAAATGAACACGAAAAGAATGTTGGCAGCTAGTCTTTCTCTAACGCTTATGGCGTTTGCAGGCAAGGCTATTTCGCAAACAAAAAATGAATTTAGCATAACACAATGTGTCGAGTATGCGAACAAAAACAATCTTCAAGTAAAAAATGCACTCCTAACTATTAAAAGTCAGGAAGCCATCAACAAAGAAGTTACAGCTTCGGCCTTACCTACTTTAAATGCAACTGTTGGAGGTGTAAACTATTTAGAACTCCCGGTATCTCTTTTGCCAGGTGAAATTTTTGGAGGAACTGCTGGCACATTTATACCGGTAAGGTTTGGTACCAAGTTCAATGCCAATGCTAGTGTACAATTACAACAACTACTATTTGATGGTCAAGTATTTGTAGCGCTCCAAGCGCGCAGAGCCACCATTGCACTCCAACAAAAGTCTGCAGAGGTTACTGAAGAAATGATCAAAACAAATATTCATAAAATCTATTATCAACTCGTTGTAAGCAAAACACAAATTGCATTACTAGATGCGAATATTGAAAGGCTTCAAAAATTAGAGCACGATTCAAAAGAACTCTATAAAAATGGATTTGTAGAAAAATTAGACCTTGATAAAATTGCCGTGCAAATTGCCAATTTACAAACCGAAAAGTTAAAGGCCTCAAACGGAATTGAACTTGGATATATTGGTCTTAAAACTTTAATGGGTATGCCTATTAAAGATACCTTAGTATTAACAGATAAAATTTCTGAAGATCAAATCACAACAGATATTGCTAGCAATCAAGACTATCAATACAGTGATCGCAAAGAATTTCAGGCAGTGAGCTTAGGTAAAAAATTAAACGAATACAATATTAAAAGGTATCAACTAAGTTATTTGCCAACAGTGGCCATGTCTGGAGCATACACTAAAAATGCGCAAAGAAACCAGTTCACTTTTTTCAAAAGTGGCGACTGGTTTACAACGAGTTTTATTGGACTCAATATAAGTGCTCCCATTTTTGATGGTTTTGCAAGAAAAGCGAGAATTACAAAAGCTAAAATTGATTTACAACAAACAGAAAACCAATTACAAAACCTAAGGCTTACGATTGACGCAGAAGTTACACAGGCAAAAATGAATTTTGCGACAGCTATTAGTACGCTCAACTACCAAAAAAAGAATATGCAACTAGCAGAATCGGTATATGGGCAAACAAAGAAGAAATACGAAATAGGAACCGGATCCAATATGGAAATTACGGGTGCACAAACAGATTTAGTAACAGCACAAACCAATTATATTGGTGCCATGTATAGTGCTATTATCGCACGCGTTGATTACTTAAAAGCAACAGGAAAATTATAATTAAAATAATACGTAAATAAATATACCATGCAAGCATTCATTAAAATCACAATTTTTAGCGCCTTAGTAGCTTTTTCGGCATGTACCGGAAGTGAAAAAAGTGGAAGTTTAACCGACAAAAAAAATAAACTAGCAGCACTTAAAAAAGAAGTAAGTGCATTAGAATCAGAAATTGCAACTCAAGATACAGCTGCTGCTAACCAAGCAACAGGTAAACTTGTTGTTACTGCGGTTCTTAGTGCGCAAACTTTTAATCACTATATTGATTTACAAGGCAAAATTGAATCAGAGAGTGTATCCTATGTAACTGCACGTGGTGGTGGTGGACAAGTAAAAGGTGTATTTATAAAAAGAGGAGATGTTGTTCCTAAAGGTAAACTCCTTTTAAAATTAGATGATGCCATTCAGCGCCAAGCTGTAATTGCCGCAGAGCAAGGTTTAGAAACATTAAAAACACAACTTTCTTTTGCAAAAACACTCTATCAAAAGCAAAAAAACTTGTGGGAACAAAATATTGGAACTGAAGTACAACTTATATCAGCAAAAAACAATGTTGAATTATTAGAAAATCAACTTAAAACGGCACAAGAGCAAGTGAAAATTAGTCGTGAACAAGTACTATTTACATCGGTATATAGTGATGTAGACGGTGTAGTTGAAGACGTCAACGTTCGTGTAGGTGAAATTTTTGCAGGTGCTGGTCAAATTAAAATAGTTAACACAACAAAATTAAAGTTGACTGCAGAGGTACCTGAAAACTATAGCCAACGTGTTAAAACAGGAACCAAGCTTACTATTAACCTTCCTGATTTACAAAAGAGTATACAGGCACCTATTTCGGTGGTAGGTAAAATCATTAATCCAAATTCTAGAAGCTTTTTTATTGAAGCTAAAGTAGCCGCAGATAAAGATTTAAGACCCAATCAAATTGCACTTGTACAAATTTTAGATTACAGCACCCCCAATGCTATTGCTATTCCTGTAAACACTTTACAAAATGACGAGACAGGCAAATATGTAATGGTTGCTGTTAACGAAAAAGGCAAATTAATTGCACGCAAAAGAATGGTAACTGTTGGTGAATTCTACAAAGATCAACTAGAAATTAAAACAGGTTTACAAGTAGGAGACCAAATTGTAACTGAAGGGTTTCAGAGTTTATATGATGGTCAGTTCATTGTACTTGCTAGTAAATAATTAGAATACGAATAAAAATATTGTATGCAATTCACAGAAAATATAAAAGCCAAATTCAAAGAGTTTGGGCCTACAACCTGGAGTATCAAAAATAAAACATCCATTTATTTGGTGATTTTATTTGTGAGTCTTGCGGGTATTTATCAGTTTGTGACACTACCTAAAGAGCAGTTTCCAGACATTGTTATACCTACCATTTATGTACAAACTGTGTATGTAGGTAACTCACCAAAAGACATCGAGAATCTTGTAACAAGACCCATCGAAAAGCAAATCAAAAGTATTACGGGTGCAAAAATTAAAAAATTTACCAGTAATTCTCAGCAAGATTTTTCGGCCATCATGGTAGAATTTGATACCGATGTTAAAACCGAAATAGCCCTTCAAAAAGTGAAGGACGCCACAGATAAAGCCAAGCAAGATTTACCTAAAGACCTAACTATTGAACCAACGGTGATAGAGGTAAGCTTTAGTGAGCAGCCCATTATGTCTGTAAACCTAAGTGGTGATTTTGATTTACCGCGTCTTAAAAAATACGCAGACGACCTAAAAGACAAACTCGAAAATCTAACTCAAATTAACAGGGTAGATATTGTGGGTGCGCCAGAAAGAGAATTTCAAATCAATGTAGACAATTACCGTGCACAAAGCGCTGGAATTACATTTGATGATATTACCTACGCCATTCAAAGAGAAAACATGGATATCTCTGGTGGCTTACTAGAGGTAGGTAACATGAAAAGAACACTTCAACTAAAAGGGCAACTCAAAACGGCTGGCGATATCGCCAACATCATTGTAAGAAACACAAGTGGTGCTCCTATTTACCTCAAAGACATTGCGACTATTGCAGATACCACTAAAGAACGTGAAAGTTTTGCGCGTCTAGATGGCAAAAATGTGGTAACACTTAACATCATTAAAAGAAGTGGCGAAAATTTAATTGAAACTTCGGATGGTGTAAAAAAGATGGTAGAGGAAGGAAAAGGAAGTATTTACCCGAACAATTTAAAAGCCGTTATATCTGGTGATCAAAGTATTAAAACAAGAAGCTCATTTAATGAACTCGTAAACTCCATTATTATTGGATTTATACTAGTACTTATTGTGCTTATGTTTTTTATGGGCGTCGTAAACGCATTTTTTGTGGCACTCTCTGTACCGCTTAGTATGTTTGTTGCGTTTGTATTTTTACCAGGCGCCGATTTAATTGTTGGCACACATGTTACCCTCAATTTTATTGTACTATTTGCCCTATTATTTGGCCTCGGAATTATTGTGGATGACGCCATTGTGGTAATTGAAAATACGCACCGCATATTTGTAGAAGGCAAAGGCAAATTAAGTGTCAATAATGCTGCAAAAATGGCGGCTGGAGAGGTTTTTATCCCGGTACTAGCTGGAACCGTAACAACACTTGCTCCATTTTTTCCGCTTCTATTTTGGCCCGGAATCATTGGTAAGTTTATGGTCTACCTCCCTACCATGCTCATATTTACGCTAGCAGCGTCACTCGTTGTTGCCTTTATCATGAACCCGGTATTTGCGGTAGATTTTATGAATCACCCCGAAACAGATAGCAAGGAACCTAAATCTGCCATCTTTAAAAAGAAAGGATTTTGGATTGCTGTTGGATTAGGCATTTTACTAGACATTGCTGGTGCTCCATTTTTTGGAAACCTATTAATTACGTTCATGCTACTTGTTGTACTAAACAGGTATTTTATTACGGATGCGATTCATAATTTTCAAAATAAGGCCCTTCCTTGGATCATGAATCATTACGAGTCACTATTACAGTGGGCTTTAAAAGGTTGGAGACCAGTTCATTTATTAATTGGTATTATCGCTTTATTTTTTGTTTCCTTGTTTGTATTTGTAGGATCAATTGTTGGAGGCAGAATACCCGTTTCGTTTTTCCCTAAGGGAGATCCTAACCAATTATTTGTATACCTCAAATTACCAGTAGGATCCGATGTTCGTTACACCGATTCTATTACACGTGTATTAGAAGGAAGGGTTAATAAAGTTTTAGGTACGGACAATGGCAAAACAAATCCAATTGTAGAAAGTGTTATAAGCAACGTAGCTGTTAATGCCGCCGACCCTACCAGTGGTGACCGTACTACAAGAAGTGAACTTGGCCGTATACAAGTATCGTTTGTAGAATATGAAAAAAGAGATGGTAAAAGCACGGCGCCGTATCTAGATCAAGTAAGACAAGCCGTTCAGGGTATTCCTGGAACAGAAATAAGCGTGAACCAAGAAAGTGGTGGACCACCAACTGACCCTCCCATCAATATTGAAATTGCCAGTGAAGATTTTGATGCCATGATTAAAACGGCTTCTTCACTCAAAAACTATCTAGATTCTATTCGCGTTCCGGGTGTAGAAGAACTTAAAATGGATGTGGATTTAAAAAATCCAGAAATCACTTTAAGTATCGATAGAGAGCGTGCGTTAATTGAAGGAGTTTCGACAGCTCAAATTGGTATGCAAATTAGAACCGCACTTTTTGGTAAAGAAATTTCAAAAATCAAAGAAGGTAAAGAAGAATATAAAATTCAGTTACGCAATAATGCTGTTCAGCGCAAAAGCCTAACAGATTTATTAAATATGCGTATTTCCTTTAGAGATATGGCTTCTGGCGGTGCTGTTAAAAACATTCCTATCAGTGCACTTGTAAAAGTAGATCCTACTAGCACCTTAGGAAGTGTTAAACGTAAAAACCAAAAGCGTTTAATTACACTCCGCTCCAATGTATTAACAACAGAAGGTTACAATGCCACTGCTGTTAACCAAGTAATTTCTAAACATATTGCCGATTTTAAAGGTGTTACAGACGCCGTAACCATCAAGCAAACTGGTGAAGGTGAACAACAAGCCGAAACTGTTGCCTTTTTAGGAAAAGCATTATTAATTGCACTCATGCTTATTTTATTTACCCTTGTATTACAATTTAATTCTGTAAGTAAATCGGTAATCATTTTAAGTGAAATCTTATTTAGTGTGATTGGTGTGTTTTTAGGTTTTGCAATAACTGGTATGGAGGTATCAGGTCTTATGACAGGTCTTGGTATTGTGGGACTTGCTGGTATCGTGGTTAAAAACGGTATCCTCGTAATTGAATTTGCCGATGAATTAAGAAGCAGGGGTATGAAAACCAGAGATGCGATTATTCAGGCTGGTAAAACCAGAATTATTCCAGTACTCTTAACTGCAGTAGCTGCGATACTTGGTTTTATTCCAATTGCTATAGGTTTTAACATCAACTTTATCACTTTATTTTCGGAACTAAACCCACATATCTTTTTAGGTGGCGATAGTGTTGCGTTTTGGAAGCCACTTAGCTGGACCATTATATTTGGACTTGCATTTGCATTTTTCATGACACTCATTATTGTTCCAAGTATGTATTTAATTGCAGAGCGCCTGCGCAGACCAATGCGTAAAATGTTTGGTGGAACTTGGATTAGCTTTTTAGGTATTCCTCCATTTACATTTATCTTCTTATTTTTAATGGTAGCTGTAATGATCAAGCATAAGATAAAAGTGAAAGCGAGAAAAAACAAATTACAAAACGCTGGCGAAACCTTTGTAGGTAGCTGGTTTTAAAATAAAATGTTATGATACAAAATCACGAAATCGATTACAAAATCTATGGAGAGGAAATGCAGTATGTGGAGGTTGAATTAGACCCGAACGAATCTGCGATTGCCGAACCAGGTGCTTTTATGATGATGGAAGATGGTGTTCAAATGGAAACACTATTTGGTGACGGTAGCAATCATCAGTCTGGTTTTTTAGGCAAACTTATGAATGCTGGAAAACGTTTATTGGTAGGTGAAAACCTTTTCATGACAGCGTTTACCAATACCTCGGGTGGCATTAAAACAGTGAGCTTTGCATCACCATATCCAGGTAAAATTATTCCACTTGATTTATCGAGATACCAAAACAAAATAATTTGTCAGAAAGACGCCTTTTTATGTGCTGCAAAAGGCGTTAGCGTGGGTATCGAGTTTCAACGCAAATTAGGCACTGGTTTATTTGGCGGAGAAGGTTTTATCATGGAAAAATTAGAAGGTGATGGCATGGCATTTTTACACGCCTGCGGTCATGTGGTACAAAAGCAATTACAGGAAGGCGATTTATTAAAAATTGATACCGGCTGTATTGTAGGCTTTACGTCTGGTGTTCAATATAATATTGAATTTATCGGTGGCATTAAAAACAGCATTTTTGGTGGCGAAGGTTTGTTTTTTGCAACCCTCAGAGGACCAGGCACTGTTTGGATTCAAACGCTACCCATTAGCCGTTTAGCTGGCCGCATTTTACAGTATGCTACAACCTCTAGAAGAGAAGAAGGTAGTGTACTTGGAGGCATTGGAAATATATTAGATGGCGATGGCTGGAGATAAATCCAACATACCATCTCTTAAAGCATTTTTTGATAGCAAGGTTGCGGTATACAATCAGGTAAGTTTTATTAAAGACGATCCTATTTGTATACCGCATTTGTTTTCAAAAAAACAAGACATTGAAATTGCTGGTTTTTTTGCAAGCATATTTGCATGGGGCAATAGAACAACCATTATACAAAAGTCCAAAGAGCTGATGCAGCTAATGGATAATGCACCACATCAATTTTGTAGAGGACATCAGGAGTCTGACCTTAAAAAACTACTAGCGTTTAAGCACCGTACATTTAATACCACCGACTTACTTTATTTTATCGAATTTTTAAAAACGCATTATAATGCAAACGAGAGTTTGGAAACTGCATTTGTATTAAGTCCCGATAAAGATCCAGCAGCTAGGCTTCACCATTTTCATCAGTATTTTTTTTCACTGCCTGACGCCCCTCTCCGCACCAAAAAGCATATTGCAACACCCATTAAGGGATCTACCTGTAAACGTTTAAATATGTACCTGAGGTGGATGGTCCGTAAAGACAATAAAGGTGTTGATTTTGGCATTTGGAATCAGATTAAACCCAGCGAACTCATTTGTCCTATAGATTTACACGTTGCCCGGGTAGCCAAAAGATTTCAGTTACTAGACCGAACCAACATAGATTGGCAAGCAGGCTTAGAACTTACCGAGTACCTCAAAACTCTGGATCCAAAAGATCCCGTAAAATATGACTTTGCATTATTTGGACTAGGTGTCATAGAAAAGTATGTGTAATTTAATTGTATGGAATTAAGCCTCGAAACCATAGAAAAACTAGACCGTGCTGCGTTAATACAATTAATTAACGAATGGATAACCCAAGACTTTAAGAAGCTATTACTCGTGCTTTACCGTCTAGACGTGAGTGAAAAAAAATTAACGCAACTATTAGCAGAAAATAAGGGCATCGATGCTGCCAACATTATTGCCACTCTAATTATTGAACGCATTGCCGCAGCCAAGGCTTCTCGGGAAAAGTACAAAATGGACCCATCAAGTATCCCAGAAGACGAAAAATGGTAGTTTTTTAACAAAAAAACGGGTCGAAATCTGCTATATTGTATAACTTTATAATTCAATTCAAAAACACTAAAATACTTTTTATGAAAAAAATAATGATGCTTGCTGTTGCAGCTTTACTAACTACAGGTGCTGTATTTGCTTGTGATGGTAAAAAAGATTGCGCTAAATGCAAAAAAGAAGAAAAGAAAGCTTGTGGTAAAGACTGCAAGAAAGATTGCAAAAAATGCAAGAAAGACACTAAAACTGTAAGCGTTGTAAAAAAATAATTTTACAATCTCAGATATAAAAAAGCCGCTAACATGTTAGCGGCTTTTTTATTTTCAAGAACTACTTATAATAATTTAGCAATAGATGGTAAATCAAAAACTTCGTGTGTTGCTTTTACATGCGGGGTTGCACCAATATGATTTACAAAAATAGTATCCATGCCAGCGTTGATACCTCCTTGAATGTCGGCATCTTGGTTATCACCAATCATAATACTATTATTAGCAGTAGCGCCCGTTTTAGCAAATGCGTAATCAAATATTTTTTTGTTGGGTTTTAAACTATTGCTAGCCTCAGAAGTAATAACGGCGCCAAAATACGGTGCGATGCCAGCATGCTTAATTTTTTGGTGCTGCACATTTTCGAAACCATTGGTTACTAAGTGCATCTGATATCCTTTCCCTTGCAAATAAGTGAGTAACTCGGTAGCGCCATCAAAGAGTGCTTTTTTGGTAGGTAGAACTTCTAAAAAATCAAGTGACATTTGCCTTGATAATTTTTCGTCGGCTATTTTATATTCTAGAAGTGCCAACCACATCCGCTTCCACTTTAATTCTTCCTGTTTAATAAAACCCTTGGTATACCTGTCCCATAAGCGGTGGTTGTGTGCGCTGTAATGATCAAAAAAATGATCAAAACTATCTACACCCCTACCCGCTAAGTTGTGCGAAGCATATAAATCTTGCAGGCTTTCTTTGGCATTGGTTTCAAAATCCCAAATAGTATGATCGAGGTCAAAGAAAAGGTGCTGGTATTTCATGGTGCAAAGTTAAAGCAGTTTTACAAAAAAAATATGTTACTTCGTAGTATGATAGTTGTAATTACAGGCGCATCAAAAGGGATCGGAAAAGCAGTAGCCACTGCATTTGCACAAAAAGGTGATACCCTCCTACTTTGTAGTAGAGGTGAAACAGCTTTGTATGATACCGTTGCTGCATTACAAACAGCTTACCCAGGTGCAACTATCAAAGCAAGGCCCACCGATATGTCCAACGAAGCGGATGTGCAAGCTTTTGCAAGCTGGTGCTTAGAAAAAGGAACACCCGATATTATCGTAAACAATGCAGGTCATTTTGTACCAGGCAGTATTTACAATGAAGCGCCTGGTACACTTGCGACTATGATAGAAAGCAATTTGTATAGCGCTTATCATCTAACAAGAGCCTTACTTACACCCATGATGGCCGCTAAAACCGGACACATTTTTAATATTTGCTCCATTGCTTCGCTTAACGCATACGCCAATGGTGGGAGTTATAGCATTAGCAAATTTGCCCTTGCAGGTTTTACTAAAAATTTACGTGAAGAATTAAAGCCACATGGCATTAAAGTAACCGGCGTTTATCCGGGTGCTGTTTATACAGCCAGTTGGGATGGATCTGGTGTTGACCCTAAAAGAATTATGGAAGCGAGTGATGTTGCTACCATGATTGTGTCAGCTGCTTCTTTATCGGATGCAGCCGTTGCCGAAGACATTGTGCTAAGACCTCAGTTAGGCGATTTGTAATAAGGAATCTAGTATTAAGCCCAAGTAGCAAGAACGGTAACGCCACCCTTTACCACCTCATTAAGTGCCACATTAATTTTGGTACCAACTGGTAATAAAATATCTACGCGGCTACCAAATTTAATAAAGCCGTATTCGTCGGTTTGCTTTACTTCTTGACCAACACTTGTATAATTACAAATACGCTTGGCAAGCGCTCCCGCAATTTGTTTGTATAAAATAGTACCGTGGTTATTTTCTACCGCTACACTCCATCTTTCATTTTCGGTAGAAGATTTTGGATGCCATGCTACCAAGTACTTTCCTTTGTGGTACTGGTTATACACCACTTTACCGCTCATTGGATTTCTATTCACGTGCACATTGGCTGGGCTCATAAACACACTCACCTGAATACGTTTGTCTTTGAAATATTCTTCGTCTGTAATTTCTTCAATTACTACTACTTTACCATCGGCAGGACAAATAATTTGATTGTCATTGATGGTTAAGGTTCTATTTGGAATTCTAAAAAAAGAAATAATAAATAAAAAGAAGAAAAGTGTTAAGCCAAAAATAGCTCCCGCAACTCTTGGGCAACAGGTTCCTAAATAAGAAATTGAAATTAAATTAATCACGCCAAAAATTAAGGCAGTGATTCCTATGGTACGGTAACCTTCGCGGTGAATTGTCATAATGCTAATTTGTGGTGCAAATGTATAGTAAAATCTATTGCGTAAAAAGGGTAAGTAGTAGCCAAACACTTGGACCTGCTAATAACAATGAATCAAAACGATCAAAAAAACCACCATGCCCTGGCAAAATATTGCCACTATCCTTTACGCCAGCCATTCTTTTAAATTTACTTTCTATCAAATCACCAATGGTGCCTGTTATGGCAGCCGTTGTACTTACAATAACAAGTGTTTGATAAGATAGCCCGGTTAGCATTTTACCTAATAGTACCACTGCCACTACCGCAAGTAGGGCGCCGCCAATGGTTCCCTCCCATGTTTTTTTAGGAGACAGCGCAGAAAGTGGTGTTTTACCAATAAAAGAACCTACAACATAGGCCATGGTATCATTGATCCAAATGCTTACTATCACAAGCATGGGTATCACATAATACTCTGTGGTACCTAAAACAGTAGCCCAATGCGCAGATGCTAAATGTGTAATAGCAAAAAAGCTAATCGTCATATACGCAAGTCCAAATAAGTCATATAAAACCTTTGCTGTTGAACTAGTAATGGTGACTGTTTTTTTTACGAGTTTATTATACTCAATGTAACAACCTGTATGCACAATTAAAAAAAGTATAATAAAACTATTGATGCTATAAAAGATAGCACCAAGCATCACCACCACAAAAATAATTGCCGATAAAGCCCTTGTTTTAAAAGTTTGAAGATCAAATGCCATATGCGTTGTTATACGGTAAAGTCTAAATGTTCGGACTGTTGATCAATAAGTTCGCGCGCAAATAAAACCATATCGTGCGGTACATAAAGTTGAATGTCACCAAACATGGGATAACTACTATCTTGCTTATTTAGTAATTGAACAGGCACATCATTATCTGCAAGCAAACCTTCAATAATGGAAGCTTCTGCAAAAACACGTGTACTAAATATTTTTTCCCACGACATAATGAATGATTCAGTAAATGAGATCAACTACAATTGTAAAGTTACAATGGTTTAGCCAATGTAGCGTTATACTTTTTAAGTGCATTAAACGAGAACCACAGTATCATGAGCCCATTAAGCACGGATAAGAAGGAAAAGTAATTTTCATCCATGGCCTTTTCAAGTGATTTGCCTTGTAATGTCACTATATAGAGCTGCGTTACTATAAGTCCGTTGTTTAAAAAATGCATCAATATACTAAGCCAAATATTTTTTGTTTGATAAAAAAGTAATCCGAGTACAATACCAAGTGCTGTGCGGGATAAAAAACCAAAAAATGAAAAATGTATCGCACTAAACAAAACACTCGTTAAAATAATGCCTACCCAAACATTTTTTGTCCATCCAATAAACAGCGGCTGCATGGTAGATCTAAATAATATTTCTTCAAAAATAGCGGGCGCTAACGCCATTACAAATAGTGCCGTAACATAATCTAGCACACTATCCATGCGGGCCATATTGAGCATGAGTGTTTTATAGGTTTGCTCCAATGCTTTTGCTTGTTCTAATAATTTTGCAGGCAAATAAATATGCTGGTTAATTTCTGCAAGTCCACCGCTGAGAAAAATACCACCAAGCGTAATAAACGCCGTATACAATATTAATTTGGGGCCAGCAATACGCGAAAAGCCTAGGGCCTCAATAGTAGTTTCTGACTCCTTTTTATTAATGCGCGTAAAAATAATGGCAGGAAAAACAAACGCTATAAGCGTAGCACCCAAATTGAGGATTTTGGAAAGTCCTGCATTGGCTGGTAAATTAAGTAGTGCTGGCACTTCAAGCAACTTACAGTCAAGCAATTGACTACCCACAATGGATAACAAAAAGGTACCCACAATCATAAATACCCCTAAAAGCCCCATTAAAAAAACAAATTGAACCGGATAACTATAGGTTTGTTTCATGAGTTGAAAAATAAGCTTGTAAATTTGTGCGCCCGCTGCAGCTGATTAAAGAACTAAGATAGTACTTGAAGTGTTTGTGGCAAAAAGCGGTTAAACAATATATATCCATGGTTAAAATAGATACAATAGAACTGCCCGATTTTCCGCTTTTGCTAGCGCCCATGGAAGATGTGAGTGACCCTCCTTTTAGAGTGGTATGCAAAGAAAACGGAGCAGATTTAATGTACACCGAATTTATTAGCAGCGAAGGCCTCATTAGAGACGCAATTAAAAGTCGTAAAAAGCTAGATATTTTTGATTACGAAAGACCCGTGGGGATTCAAATATTTGGAGGTGATGAAGACAGTTTGGCACTAGCTGCAAAAATCGTAGACGTTACCAACCCCGATTTACTAGATATTAATTTTGGTTGCCCAGTAAAAAAAGTAGCCGGCAAAGGCGCGGGCGCTGGTGTTTTAAAAGACCTTGATTTAATGGTACGATTAACAGCGGCAGTTGTTAAAGCAACCAAATTACCGGTTACGGTAAAAACAAGACTGGGTTGGGATGAAGACAGTAAAAATATTGAAGAAGTAGCGGAACGCTTGCAAGACGTAGGTATTAAAGCACTCAGTATTCATGGACGAACGCGCGCACAAATGTATAAGGGTGAAGCCGACTGGACCTTAATTGCCAAAGTAAAAAACAACCCACGCATTCATATTCCTATTTTTGGAAACGGAGATATTGATAGCCCTCAAAAAGCAGTAGCGTATAAAAATAAATATGGCGTAGACGGCGTTATGATTGGTAGAGCAGCGATTGGTTACCCATGGATTTTTAGAGAAATCAAGCACTATATTAAAACTGGCGAAATCATGGCAGCGCCAACGGTAGCAGAGCGTGTAGCGGTTTGCAAACAACACTTAATACAGTCGGTGGCATGGAAAGGTCCTGTAGTGGGCATCAACGAAATGAGAAGACATTACGCCAATTACCTAAAAGGTTTACCGGGCATTAAAGATTACAGAAATAGACTCGTAACTATCAAAGAAAGCGAAGGTGTTCAAGAAGTACTTGAAGAAATAGGACAGGTCTACAAAGACTTTATTGTAGAAAGATCTCCTATTGAATTAATAAACTACCACGAAAACTGTCCGCTGTAATATTTTATTGTATTTGCGAAACAAATGCTTCATCGAGAGGTGAAACGGTTTGCGGAAAATAAGCTTGCAACAGGCCTTCTTCACTTACTACATATTTACAAAAATTCCAGACAGGCGCCTGATTACACCAACCATTGGCATTTGCATTTGTTAACCACTGGTATACGCTTTGTTGCTCGGAACCCTTTACCACAGAGCCTTTGCGCATGAGTAAAAAAGTTACGCCATAATTTACTTTGCAAAAACTGGCAATATCGGCATCCGATTTTTTTTCTTGTTCTTTAAAATCGTTTGCAGGAAATCCAACTACGATCAAATTGTTTTTATACTGCTGATAAAGCGCTTCTAATTCTTTGTACTGACCTGTGTAACCACAATCAGAAGCTGTATTTACAAGTACTACTTTTTTACCTCTAAAAGATTCAAAAGAAAGCGTATCTCCATTGTTTAAAACAGCTTGCAATGCATAAAAATCTTTTTGCGGTTGCTTGTTATCTGTATTTAGCTTACTGGCATTTTTTGCACCCATTAATTTACCAGGAAACATAATAACCGGATACATGGTTTTTAAAATGGATTGTCTGTAGCTCATGTCTTTCTTTTTCATGAGTAAAACAGAGCCAATAATAACGCCAAAAACAATCGCAAATTTTATCATCATGGGTTTTATATTTTGTAAACGCGTACGCATTAACCTATTAATTTTTTTAACAACCAACCCTTGCCTTTATACGGCGGATATTTTAAATCTGGGTCGAGCCAAGTAGGCGTTTTCATGACAGATTTGATATGAGAGAAAGTATCAAAACTTAACTTACCATGGTAACCGCCCATACCGCTAAAACCCCTGCCACCAAAGGGTAATGCGTGGTTGGTTAGGTGCCAACTGGTATTATTAACGCAGGCCCCTCCCGATGGAACATTCGTTAACCAATACTGCTCCGAAGCTGCATTGTTTGTAAACACATAAAATGCCAATGGATTTGGATGGCGGTTAATGATTGCAAGCGCTTCTTCGTTGGTATCGTATGTGAGTATTGGAAGTATCGGACCAAAAATTTCGTCCTGCATAACTTTACTATCTACTGATACATTGGTGAGTAGCGTTGGTTCAATAAATAAAGAAGCGGCATTTGATTTTCCGCCATGCACCACTTTGCCATCTTGCAAATAACTTACTAAACGCTGCCACTGTTTTTCATTGATGATTTTTCCGTAGCCATCTGTGTTTTCTGGATCTTCACCATAAAACTTTTTAGTAGCTATAATAAGTTCTTCAATCAAACTATCTTTTAATGCAGTAGGTACGAGCACATAATCTGGCGCCACGCACATTTGACCACAATTAGAAAATTTAGAATTGGCAATACGACGTGCAGCAACGCGCACATTTGCGTCAGGAGCAAGTACAGCAGGGCTTTTACCACCTAACTCTAAAGTAACGGGCACTAATTTTTCGGCAGCTTGTTTGTAAATAATTTTACCTACAAATGTGCTACCAGTATAAAAAATATGATCGAATCTAAAATTTTCAAAAAGTGGAGGCAACACTTCTGCGCCATCACCCTCTAAATAAAGCATGTAATTTTCAGGAAATAACTGCTTAATCATTTTACCCATGATAGCAGCAGTAGCTCCTGCAAACTCACTTGGTTTTAATACCGCGCAATTGCCTGCGGCAATCGCGCCAATCAGTGGCGTAAATAAAAGTTGAAAAGGATAGTTCCATGGTGCAATAATACACACCACACCCAGTGGTTCCGGAACGGTATAACAACTAGAAGGTTGATTTAATAAATTGGTAGGCACACTAGTAGGTTGCATCCAACTTTTTAGGTGCTTGATGGTATAGTTTAATTCATTTAAGAAAAAACCTACTTCGGTGGCCCAGGCTTCTTCTTCAGATTTTTTTAAATCTGTGTGGAGCGCTTGTGCCAACTCTTTTTCGTGGTCTAACACCAGTTTTTTTAAAGCTTCGAGCTGGGCAAGTCTAAAAGCAAAAGACTGGGTGGCACCCGACATAAAATACTGTCTAAGCGCTTTCAACTGTTCATTCATAGAAAAAGAGGTTAATATAGTAGCAATTTATACCTAAATAACGATACTCTTATCCTATTTGTTCGGGCACTAAATATAATTTTAGCATTTCCCCATTTTTCAATAATTTAACCATCTCAAAAACTTGTAGGGTCATACCTACTTCAACGATTCTATACCTATGAAAAAACAGACTAAGAAAAAATTGTTAGCTGCAACAAATACAGATGCGGCAACTACCCCGGAAGCAAGTAGTCAAGATGCGAATCAAGATTCAAGACGTACTTTTTTAAGAAACGGATTACTTGCAGCGGCAGGTTTTTATATTGTTCCGCGTAATGTGCTAGGACGTGGCTTTACTGCGCCTAGTGATAAATTGCAAATTGCAGGTATTGGTGCTGGCGGTAAAGGTGAAAGCGATTTGTACAATTTCTTTATGTCTGGAAAAGCAGATATCGTAGCGCTTGCAGACGTTGATAGCAGACAAACCGCAAAGAGTAGAGCTAGATATACAAAGGCCAATGTCTATGAAGATTTCAGAGAAATGCTAGACAAAGAAAAAGGCAGAATTGACGCCGTGTCTGTATCTACGCCCGATCATACGCACGCAGTAGCTGCGATGGCAGCCGTACAATTAGGCAAACACGTGTATGTACAAAAACCATTAACACACGATATTTATGAAGCGCGTATGCTAACAGAAGCTGCACGTAAACATAAAGTAGTAACGCAAATGGGTAACCAAGGTGCTTCTGGCGATGGCGTTCGCAAATTACAAGACTGGTACAACGCAGGTGTGATTGGCGACGTGCATACCATTTACTGCTACACAGACCGTCCGGTTTGGCCGCAGGGTATCTCTTGGCCTACGAGCAGTTCACCTATCCCAGCGGGTCTTAATTGGGACTTGTGGCTCGGTACTGCACCTAAAAAAGATTATATCGATGGACTATTGCCATTTAACTGGAGAGGCTGGTGGGATTACGGTACCGGCGCCCTAGGCGATATGGCTTGTCATATTATGGCCCCTGCTTTTGCAGTAATGGGACTTGGCTATCCGCTTTCGGCACAGTGTAGCGTAGCTACGCCGTATGTAAGAAACTGGAACAAAGCGTATACCCCAGAAAGTGCTCCAGTAGCATCACATATTACACTTCAATTTCAGGGACAACCTGGTAAACCTAATGTTACATTACATTGGATGGACGGTGGTATTCAACCAGAACGCCCAGAAGAATTAGGCCCTAACGAAATGATGGGTGATGGTGGCAACGGTGTTATTTTTATTGGTACTAAAGGAAAAATGATGTGTGGTACCTATGGTGTACTTCCTAAATTATTACCTACCAATTTATCTGAAACAACCATTGTTCCTGCAAACGCAGTGCGCGTAAAAAATGGTGAAGCGGGTCACTACGCAGCTTGGGTGGAAGCTTCTATTGCTGGTTTTAACAGCCCTGAAGCAAAAAATTTAAGTTCGCATTTTGATATTGCTGGTCCTTTAACAGAAAGTGTTTTAATGGGTAACCTAGCTATTAGAAGTTACGATTTACAAGCAAAAGATTCAAAAGGAAATATCAATTATCCAGGTCGTAATATTAAATTATTATGGGATGGTCCAAATATGAAAATTACCAATTTTGATGAAGCCAATCAGTTTGTAAAACGCAACTACCGTGATGGTTGGAGCTTAGGCGTATAATTTGATTATGGAAAATATTGGGGATTTATTTTTATTAAGAAAGGATATTACTTTTTTAAACTTCGGATCTTTTGGTGCAACGCCTGCGCCTATTTTTGATGCCTATCAAAAATGGCAAAGGGTATTAGAAGCAGAGCCCGTTCAGTACATTGTATTTGACGGACCTGGTTATTTGCAAACATCTAGAGAGGCCTTAGCAAAATACATTGGTGTAGCAGACAAAGATGATTTGGTGTTTGTAACCAATCCATCATTTGCCGTTAACATGGTGGCAAAAAATTTTCCGTTACAACCCGGTGATCAAATTTTAACCACCGATATTGAGTATGGCGCCTGTGACAGAACATGGGAGTATTACTGCGCACAAAAAGGCGCCGAATATGTCAAGCAAAAAATTACGCTACCCAT
>Ga0222712_10001190_pt1 | contig 33178 bp, 31 predicted proteins | sample C33_657DmetaG_FD_165043 | JGI IMG/M metagenome (GOLD analysis project Ga0222712, IMG submission 165043) | Estuarine water microbial communities from San Francisco Bay, California, United States - C33_657D | ecosystem: Environmental > Aquatic > Marine > Unclassified | place: USA: California...
CAGACCACTCATCCAGCCAATGACTTGGCCTGCGTGCATACCTGTATTACGATTCATCTCGGATCCTCTGCGGAGTTAGTGAAGACCTTGGTCTATCACATTTTTTTGGCACTTTGATGCCGGTTCCGACTGAGGATCCACCCCATACCCGGCCAGCGTCAAATTACCGTCCTGCAATCCTGCCCGCAGGCAGGGAGGCATCCATAGCATCTCCTACAAAGAGGCCTTCCCACATTTAGGAAGCCGTCGGGGTGGGGCTGGCCTGTCGCGGCGGCTCAGTTGCCCGGTCGCAGGGCGTATTTCTGGATCTTCTCGATCAGGGTGGTGCGCTGCAGGCTGAGCAGGCGAGCGGTTTGGGAGACGTTGCCGTCGGTGCGCTCCAGCGCCTGTTGGATCAGGTCGCGCTCGATGTCAGCCAGCCGCTCTTTCAGGCTCAGACCTTCGGGCGGCAGGACCGGGCTGGGCATGCCGCCCTGGGCCAGCATGATGATGCTCTCTATATCGCTGACTTCGGCGGCGGCGGGGTCGGCCGCGAGCTCGACCGGCGCAGCTTCGACGGGCAGCAGGTCGGTGATCGGGTTGATGCAGCGCTCGGCCTGCAGTGCGGCCAGGCCTTTGGGCAGCAGGTTGGCCGGCACCGTGCCCAGCGCCAGGTGCTCGCCGGTGAACAGGGTGCTGAAGCGGTCGACCAGATTGGACAGCTCCCGCACATTGCCCGGCCAGGCATAGGCCTGCAGCGCCGACATGAAGTCTTCGGTAAAGCTGATGGGCGCCTGCCCTTTGGGTGCAAAGCGCTTGGCAAAAAAGCCCAGCAGCTCGGGCAGGTCATCGGGCCGCTCGCGCAGCGGGCAGGTGTGCAGGGGCAGCACATTGAGCCGGTAGTACAAGTCTTCCCGGAAGCGGCCGGCGGCGATTTCGGCCTCCAGGTCGCGGTGGGTGGCTGCCACCACCCGCACGTCGATGGTCACCGCTTTGCTGCCGCCGATCGGGTCGACCTGGCGCTCCTGCAGCACCCGCAGCAGCTTGACCTGCATGTCCAGCGGCAGGTCGCCGATTTCGTCGAGGAAGATGGTGCCGCCATGGGCCAGCTCAAAACGGCCAACCCGGTCAGCCATGGCGCCGGTGAAGGCACCCTTGCGGTGGCCGAACAGTTCGCTCTCGATCAGGTCCTTGGGGATGGCTGCGCAGTTGATCGGCACAAAATTGCCGCCGCGCCGCTCCGATTGCTCGTGCAAAGCGCGCGCCACCAGCTCCTTGCCGGTGCCGCTTTCGCCGGTGATCAGCACCGTGGCCGGGGAATTGGCCACCCGCGCGATCATGGTCCGCACTGCCGAAGCGGCTTGGCTTTTACCAATAAAGGGGTGGCTGGACAGCATGAAGGAGAGGATCTATGGCTTTTACGGATGCTGAGTTTCACACAAAGTGTTAAAAAAGCAATACGTTTGTTACACAATCGCATATCAATATTTTGCAAACGTCTTGTTTTTGCATCGCCAGCCGAGAATTAGCCCGCATCGGCTTCTCAAGCTTGGCCGGGTCGTGCCGATTCTGCAAGCGTCAGATCGTGAGCTCTCGCGACCTTCAGAGGAAAAGCATGAAACGCACTAATCATCTCTCCCATTGCTCGACCTGGGCGCTTGGCGGCTTGCTGCTGCTGGCCTTGTCAGGCTGCCAGACGCTCATGCCCTGGCCCAGTGCCACGGTCAAGGAGACCAAAGCGACCAAGATCGAGTCGGCTGGGCTGATTGCGCCCCTGGTGGAAAAACGCGAAACGCTGACGGCCACTGGTTATGCGGTGATCAGTGTGCAAAACCACCGCAACCCGGCCCAGCAGCGCCTGATGGCCATCCGTGCCTCCAAGCTCGATGCCTACCGCGCTTTGACCGAGCAGGTTTATGGCCAGCAGCTCGATGCCACCACCACGGTGGCCGACATGATGGTGCAAAGCGATACCTTCCGCGCCCGCGTTGAAGGCGTGATTTATGGCGCGGTGCTGGTGAGCATCACCCCGGCCGGCGACGATACCTATGAAACCACGCTGAGCCTGGACAAGGTGGTGGTGCAGGATCTGCGCGCGCTCTACCTGGGCCAGTTGCAGGCACGGGCCCGCTGATCATGTCTGGCCAGCCCGTCGCACGGAGCTTGTTTGAGCCCGCATCGCCAGCTTTGGTGATGCTGGCGGCCCTGCTGCTGGCTGCGGGCGCCTCGGTGGCGGCCGAGCTCAGTGCGGAGGAGCGCCTGCAGGCGGTGCGTCATGGCCTGGCGCAAAAGTCCCTCCAGGGCGCCACGCAAGTACAAACCACGGCTTGGATCGATGAGCAGGGCGCGCTGCGCGAGTCCAGCAGCTTTCGCACCGGCATGCAGGTGCGGGGGGTGCGGGTCATTTCCTACAAGCGCGACGCTCAAGGCCAGCCGCAGGCGCAGCTGCAGGTGCAGTCGCCGCAGGACCTGCTCAAGCCGCAGGCGGCCGATGCCAAGCCGGCCGGCGGCAAACCCGCTACAGCCGCGGCAGCTTGCCGGGCGCAGGAGGGCTTGCACCATGTGGTCGGGCTGCTGCTGCAGCCCCGCGGGCATTGGCCGATTGATGAGGAACACCTGCGCCGCGACGCTGCCCAGGTGCTGGCCGGCGCTTGGCGCGATGCAGCGGGCGCTTCGCGCTGGCATTTGCTGGAACTGCAAGCCGCGCCGGTGGTGCAGGCGACCTCCTCACAGGCGATGTACGAGCGCTTGCTGACCGCCGGGCCGGCTACTTCGCCGGCCCTGGCTTGGCGCCTGCAACTGGACATGGAGCAGGTGCCTTCTGCGGCGCCCATCATCCATCTGCCCTGGTCGGGGATTTCGGGGCGGGTCCGGCTCTCCTTGAGCCTGCTCTCGCCGCGTGAGAGCCGACCGGTCTGGCAGCGGACGGCCGAATTGCCCTTGCTGGCGCAGGAGCGGGCGCTGTCCGCGCCGCGTCTGCATCCGAGCAGCGGCGAGCAGTTGCAGGCTCTGGTGCGCGGCTGGGCCCAAGCGGTCTCCGAGCACCTGGCTTGCGAGCCGGTGCAGGTGCAGGTGATCAACACCCAGGCCGATAAGCTGCAGATCGATCAGGGTAGGCTGGCCGGCGTTCGTGCCGGCGATGAATGGCTGGTGTCGGACCGCCGTCGCTGGCCTGGCCGCATGCTGGAGTCCGAGGCCGCCCAGGCTTTGGTGCTGGCGCGGGTGGAGCAGGTCTCGGACACCCGGGCTCAGCTGCAGGTGCTGGCTGGCCCGGCCAGCGCGGTGAGACCGAACTGGCAGGCCTGGCCGATGGACAAGCCGCATTGAGATCCAAGGAGTAAGCATGTCGCGTTTTTTTCATTCCACCATGCCCAGCTTGCGGCCAGCTTGGCTGAGCGCCGGCTGCTTGCTCGTCGCGGGGCTCGCACAGGCCGCGGGCGCGCCTGCGGCCAGGCCTGAGCCCGCTGCATATGGGGCAGCGCATGGAGCAGCTTATGGCTCTGCGACGGCGCACGGCGCTGGACACGGCCATGCGCATGCCCCAGGTGGCGGCCGCAGCTACCAGACGGTGGCCGGTGACACCGCCGATCGGGTGGTCAAAAAAGCCATGGCCGATATTCCGCTCAAGGACGAGTTGTTGCGCGACGCGCTGATTCAGGCCAACCCCAAGGCCTTCACGGCCGGTAAGGCCACGCGCCTCAAGCCCGGCACCCAGCTGGTTTTGCCGGATCTGCGTCCCATGCTGCGCGATATCTTGTTGCCGCTGCTCGAGCCGCGCGAGGCGGGGGCTTATTTCCCGCCGCCACCGACTTCGGCCGAAGAGCGCCGGCGCTGGGTGCGATACCCTTGATTGCGCCGGCCGACCTCGCGCTGCTGCCCGGTCGGTCCAATCCGATATTCCTGGAGGGCAAGCTCCTGCCGCTGACCTTGGCGCAGGCGCGCGAGCTCGACCTGATCAATGGTCAGGTGGTGCAGGCGACGGTGCAGTCGCGCGGTGGCGACGACCTCTCGCTGCTGATGCGCGGCAAGCTGATCGATGTGCCCGCCTCGCCTTTGACCAATGGCTGGCAGGTGGGTCAGAGCCTGACCTTGCAGGTGCAGGCCGGCGCTGCGGGGCTGTTCTTGCAGGCACAGCCGGGCACCAACCTGGCCTCGGGCCAGCCCCCGTTTTTTTCGCGGGTGGGCAATCTGCTGTTTCGCCCGCCCGGGCTGGAGCAGCTGGGGCAGTTGTTCAAGCCCGGCGTGCTCGACGCCCTCCTGCAAGCCAGCGGCCGCGCTGATCTGCTGGGGCAGTGGCGCAGCATGCAGCTGTCGATGGCACAGTTCGGCCCGCAGCAACTGGCCCAGGCCATCAACCGGGCGGTGATCAATGCCATGGGGCCAGAGGTGCGCCTGCTCAAGGGCCTGCCCGTGCCCACTGACGACCCCAAGCAGCTGCTGCGCAAGCTCATGGCGGCGCTGGCTGGCAAGCAAGAGGACGAGGAGGGCAGCTCGCCCGATGCGCTGGGCAGACTCAGCCAGGCGGTCGACGACTTGGAGTCTTCGCAGGTACAGGCGGTACAGGCCCAGGCGCAAAAGGAGATGCTGATCACGCTGATGCTGCCGTTTGCCGATGCCGATCCGATCGAATTGCAGTTCCGCCGCGCGCCCCGCAAGGAAGGCGAGGAGCGGCCGCCGCTGACCGTCAATGTGCACTCGCGCAGCCAGGAGATCGGCGAGGTCTGGCTCAAGACGCAGCTGCACGGCATGGACCGGGTCGAGCTGACCATGTGGGCTGTGCGTGAAGGGGTGGTCGAGCAGGCTCGGGCCCGTTCGGGTGAGCTGGGCGCGCAGCTTTCGGAGGCGGGGCTGGCGATGAAGTCCTTCCAGGTGATTCATGGCGCACGGCCCCAGGGCACGGCCGACTGGGTGCCCTCCGGCCGCGGTATGGTCATCGACATCCGGGCCTGACAGGGGAATGCGGTGAAATACATCAAGCAGGCTGTGGCTTTGGAGTACGGCATGAACGCCGTGCCGGTGGTCACCGCCAAGGCCGATGCCGATCTGGCCGAGCACCTGATCGAAGAAGCCCGCCGGCAGGGCGTCTACGTCACTGAAGACCCGCAGCTGTTGGCCCTGCTCAGTCGACTCAATGTGGACGACGAAATTCCGCCCGAGCTCTACACCGCGGTGGCCGTGATCCTGTCTTGGGTCTACTGGCTCAAGGGCATGCGGCCGGGCGACGAAAAGCGCGGCGGCCGCCCTGGGGTGGATGAGGCGGCCTGAGCGACCTGCCTCTAAGCCCGGCCCACTGCGTTACAGTTCAGCCACCTTTCGGGCATGTCCTTTGGACCCTGCCGCCCCCTCCACCTAGCCAAGGAATCCCATGTTTGAACAAGTTGTCCCCGTCAGTGCAGAGCGTCATGCCGGCAAGAAGGTGCGGCCCAGCGATGATTTCCGCTTTGCCTCAGGCTTTCACATTGCTTATGTCACCACCCACGAGTTTGCGCGCGCAGCGGCTATCTATCCGGTGGTTTTCCTGGAGGACAAAGCCAGCGACGGTTACCGGCCGGTGGCGCTGCTGGGTCTGGAGGCCGGTGAGAACCTGTTCATCGACGCGCAGGGCAAATGGGCAGCCAGCTACATCCCCGCCATCATTCGCCGCTACCCCTTCGCGCTGGTCAAGGCCTCCGACGCCGACCGTTTCATCGTGTGTGTGGATGAGGCCAGCACCTTGCTCAACGATTCCGAGGGTGCGGCGCTGTTTGACGAGCAGGGTCAGCCCACGCAGGTGATTGAAAACGTCAAACGCTACCTGGGCGAGTTGCAGCAAATGGACCAGATCACCGGCCAATTCAGCCGTTTTCTGGTGGAAAACAATTTGCTGACGCCGCTCAATATGAAGGTCAATGCGGGCGATCAGGTGCGCAACATCACCGGCTGCTACGTCATCAATGAAGAGCGTCTGAATAATTTCTCGGATACGAAGTTCCTCGAAGTGCGTCAAAAAGGCTATTTGCCCGCCATTTACGCCCATCTGATTTCGCTGGCACAGATCGAGCGTTTGGCCGGGCTGAAAAAGCCGGCCGGGGTTGTGGCCGACTCTGCGGCAGTGCCGGCCGTAACGGCCGCGTGAGGGTCTAAGGGGGCAGGGCGGGAAGCGGGCTGACGGGCTCAGGCGTCCTGGTAGCCGCGGCCTTTGTTGAAGCGCGATACCTTGCCCAGCCTGTCGTAGACCTCGACCGAGGAGGCGGGGTTGCCGACCTGCAGGCTGGTCAAGGCCCCGCGTATGGCTTCGAGCTTGCGCTCGATCAAGACTGCGTTGCGCCGGTGGGCATCGCGCCCGCGCAAGAGGCTCTCGCGCAGATCAGACCACGCCGGCTGGGTTTGCAACTCATCGGCCGGCGGGCACAGACGGGCCAATTCGGCCAGCAACTGTGTTTTACCCGGCTGCAGACTTTCGAAGGTGTCGAGTTTTTGAGCTTGCAGAGCCTGGAACTCCTGCTCCAGGATCTGCTCGAGCTCATGCGCGAGCGTCAGAAGGCGGCTCGCGGGCGTGTTTTCACTCACGGATCATGCGCTCGACCGCCAGGAAGCTCTCGGCGATACGCTTGGGATCGAGCGGGTATTGGCCTTGGGAAATGGCCTGCTTGATGGCTTCGACCTTGGCGCGGTCAAAGTCGGGCTCGGCCATGGCTTTTTGGGTCACGTTGCTCAAAGACACAGAATCTGCTCCCGGGCTGCTGGCCGGGCTTTTCGCGCTGCCCTGCGCAGAGGACGACAGAACGCTAGGGGCCGCTCCCGCCTTCTTGCTGACCTTGTCGGCATTGCCACGTACAGCGTTATCCGAGGGATTCGGTCTTCCATACTGTGAAATTGCATCGGTCATAAGAGGCTCTCTTTCTGCTGTCGGACCCGATTTGGCCCTTCTACGCCTGTAGTATCGGACGCTGCGTCGCGAACTTGAGGGCTCAGCACGAAAAGATTTTAAAGTCCCTTGAGCGTGTTGGGCCCGGTTACCACACCCGATATCAATCGACCCGAGTCGGAATTTTTCAAGCGAATTTGTTCACCCAAATAGCCATCTTGTTCGGCTTCCACCCGAACGGTGACCTGAAAACCTGAGCCCTGGCCGACCGTCAGCATGGCGGACTGGCCCCGCTTGACCATCAAACTGCGCTTAATGTCGTAACTGCGCAACACTGTGCCGGCTGGGATGTCTCGAACGACCTCGGCCCGGACCACGTCCTTGAGTGAGGAAATGGCCAAAGGATCAAGTCCCATGACGGGACGCTGGACTTCTTCGAGCATGCTGGCGTTCAGCTCGGTGCCGCGCTGCAGCAACTGGCGGGTGACCACCACCGTCTTGGAGGCCGTTTGCCCGGTCACTGGCGCTTGAGCCCGGACCGGCAGGTTGACGCTATTGGGGCTCTGGCCCACAGGCTGCGAGGCGATGGGGCCGGTCAGGCGCAAAAACAGCTGCCAAGCTGCGGGCTGGCTGCAGCGCACCCGCACGGTTTCCCGCGATGAGCTGAAGGGGTAGTCAAACTGCAGGGGCGCGCTGCAATCGGCAATGCGCACCCGGCTGTCCAGGGGGGCTATCTGCAGCTGATCGGCCGGCACTTGCTGGTCTTTTTCAACCCAGGCCCGGGTCAGCGCAAACAGCTGCTCATGGGTCAAGTTGCGTGCGGCGGGGGCTGCCGCGCTGGGGCTGGCCGAGGCTGGGGCTTGCAGGGCGGCGACTGTGAATGTGGCCGCGGGCATGGCCTGAGCCGGCCTGGCTGCGGCGCCTGCCTGGGCATAGGCCGGCGGGCTCATGCAGATCGCGGCCATGGCGGCCAGGGCGCAGAGTCCGGCCAGCGCCTGACAGGCAGCCGCACGGGCCATGCGAGGGGCGTCGCCGAGTTCGGAAATCGCTGTTCGGGTCATGGTGGGCTCTTCAATAGATGTGTTGGGATCCCGACATCAGGATCCCGCAGGCACAGGCTTGAGCAAAAACAGGACCAACCAAGCCGTCAGTAGCCCTGTTCTATCTTGAATGGCGTGGGAGGGCCTCTTTGTGGGAGCGCCGCCCCGGCGCGATGCGGCTGCGGATACATCACCGGGCCGGAAACCGGGGCCGGCAAGTTATTGCCGCCGCTTGCCGCCGGCAAGGGTTGGCCTTGCCGCTTTGAGCCTGCCTGGCTGGCTTTGATGGCGGAAAACCGATGGCACGGGTTTTGCGGTCAGGTCTCGGAGGCCGAACATGCGTTCGGTCGGGTTGTCGGGAAACCGGCAGATGTTGCTGATCACTGAGAGGACTTTGAGGCCATGAACTTCATCGATAAAGCCGTCGACGTGCATGCCCGGGCGCTGGATGTGCGCAGCCGCCGCATGGAGGTGCTCGCGCGCAACATCGCCAATGCCGATACCCCGCATTTCAAGGCCCGGGACATTGATTTCCGCACGGTCCTGAGCAACGCCAAACATGAGCCTCTGCTGGCCACCCAGAAGGGGCATGTCGATAACGCCGCCCCGCCAGCGGAGGAGGGCGGCATGCGCTACCGCATTCCCTTCAACGTGGCCTTCGACGGCAACACGGTTGAACTCAATATAGAGCAGGCCCAGTACGGTAAGGCGGCCGCCGACTACCAGGCCACGCTGCAGTTTCTGGAGCAGCGTGTCAGTTCCATACGCAAAGCCCTCAAGGGGGAGTAATCCACCATGCCTATCGACAATATTTTCGGTATCGCCGGCTCGGCCCTCAACGCCCAGATGGCCCGCATGAACACGACGGCCTCCAACCTGGCCAACGCCAGCACGGTGGCCGGCAGCGAGAAAGAGGCTTATCGGGGCAAGCGCACCGTCTTCAAGGCCGTGTTGGAAGAGCAAAACCAGAATCAGCAGCCGAAGGACCAGACCTACCAAGGTGGGGTCAGGATCGATGCACTGGTGGACGACCCTTCGCCGGTGCGGCGCATGTCCGACCCGGGCAATCCGCTGGCCGACAAGGATGGCTTTGTCTACCTGTCCAACGTCAATGAGATGACCGAGATGGTCGAGATGATGGCTGCCTCGCGCTCCTATGCGAACAACGTGGAGGTGATCAACACCACCCGCCAGCTTTTGATGCGCACCATCGACATCACACGCAGCTAAAGGAGCTGATTTTTCATGGCCACCACCGCCCTTTACACCAACGCTGCGTCGATCAACCCGAACTTGGCCGCCGCGAGCAAGATGCCTGCGGGCATCAAGAGCTACGAGCAGGAGTTGGCCAAGCCCAAGGCCAACAACACCACGGCCAATCAGCAGGACTTCCTTAAGCTGTTCACCACGCAGCTGCAAAACCAGAACCCGCTGGATCCGACCAAGAACGAGGCTTTTGTGGCTCAGCTGGCGCAGTTCTCACAGCTGGAGGCGACCACCAACATGGCCACCCAGCTGACCGCGCTGACGGCCTCGCTGCAGGGCGACCGCATGATGTCGGGCGCTGCCCTGATCGGCAAGAGCGTGGTGGTTCCAGGCAATGCGTTTGAGCTCAAGGCGGGCCAGCCGGTGCAGGCCAGCATCGATCTGCCCAATGGCGCTCAAGGCCTGCAGATCGACGTGCTCAATGGTTCCGGCCAGGCGGTATACCAACAAATTTTGGGTCCCCAGCAAGCCGGCAGTCTGCAATTTAGCTGGGAAGGCCAGGACATCAACGGCCAGAGCCAGCCCGACGGCGCTTACCGTTTCCGTGTCACCGCGGTGGCTCAGGGCAAGAACCTCTCGCCCACGGTCAGCACGCTGTCGGCCATCCGCAGCGTCAGCCAAGACGCCTCCGGCGAAATGCTGGTTCAGGTTCAGGGCGGCCAGACCCTCAAGCTGGCCGACGTCAAACGCATCGGCGGCTGATCGGCCCAACTTTCAATTTATCTATCCGGTCTTCAGGAGTAGCACATGTCCTTTTACACCTCGCTCACGGGTCTGAATTCGGCCACCGCCCAGCTGGCTGTGACCAGCAACAACATCGCCAACGTGGGCACCACCGGTTTCAAGCGCTCGCGTGCTGACTTCGGCGATATTTTTGCAACCTCGCCGCTGCAAAAAGCCTCGTCTACCGTCGGTCAGGGTGTGGCGCTCAAGCAGGTCAGCCAGGAATTTAGCCAGGGTAATGTGTCCTTCTCGTCAAACGCACTGGACCTGGCGATCACCGGTGACGGCTTCTTTCCGCTCAAGTCGGCCGATGGCCTGCAGGACATCTACACCCGCAACGGCTCCTTCATGCTCAACGAGCAGTTCAATGTGGTCAATTCGGCCGGTCAGCGCTTGATGGCGGCGACGGTGGACTCCACCGGCAGCGCCAATGTGAATGAGCGGGTGGTGCTGACCATTCCCCAGAAGACCTCGGGCGAAGCCAAGCAGACCTCGGTGGTGCAGTTAGGGCTGAATTTTCCGGCCGACGCACAGGTGGTGACCGATCCATTCAACCGTGCCAATCCAGCCACCTACAACAAGAGCACGGCCATGACCGTCTACGACAACGGTGGCAACGGTTATCTGGCCACGGTGTATTACGTCAAGACCGCCAATGCCAACCAGAGCAGCCCCTTCAACAAGTGGCAGACCTTTGTTTTCGTGGGCGATGACCAGGTCAATGCCTCGCTGGTCCAAGCGACTGATGTGGGCGGCGAGAAGCTGTTCGTCAACCAGTACGGCCAGATCAAGCCCTTCAACGAGGTCAAGGATGAGATCACCACCGCCAAGACGCAGCTGATTTCTCTGGACGAACTTACCGATGTGCGCTCCTCCCAGCCGGCCACCGTCTCCAGCACCGAGCCGATTGATACCCAGCAGTTTGACCTGACCAACGGCATCAACTTCAAGGAATGGGCCGCCGCATCGGCCGACAACGCAGCGATGCTGTCCAAGGTGTTTACCGTCGACGTCGATGGCTCTGACAACCCGGTGACGGTGGACCTGGGTTATCTGGCCGACATCGACATGAAGATGACCGGCAACCAGATCGCCAAGGAAGTCACCAACTACCTCAATCGCTCTTTTGGTGACGAGTCTTACTTCAACCTTAGCGCGCCAGCCAACCGCGAGTTGACGGTGCGCACCAGCCGTGTCGTGGACACTGCCGGCACCCCCAAGGCCATCGGCATCACGCTGACCGCCGCAGATTTTGGCCTGACCGAAGCGACCATAGACTGGACCCAATTGACCACCCGGCAGGTGCGGGTCGCCATGCAAACCGCGATGGACCGCAACCTGGACCTCAAAGGCGGCGTGGCCGGCGGAACCAATACCCTGGTGGTCACCCGCGACCACAACGCACGCACCTTCAAGTTCACCGACGGCACTGCGACCGTGAGCATCGCCCAGGGCAGCACCGGCCGCAACGAGGTGTTCGGCCTGGGCACCACCCCGGTCGAGATGGCCGATGACGGCTCCAACACCCTGCAGGTCATCCCCAACGGCGCCATGATCCGCCCGCCCAACGAGCAGCGCTTTGGCATCCGCATGACTTATGACGCGAGCAACAAGACTTTCGCTGTGAAGTCTGGCACAACTGGCGACGATGCCAGCATCAAGATGACGCTGAACAGTACCACCGGTGCCAACGCCGCCTCCTTGGGCGAAAAATTGTTTGGTTTCAAGGATTCTGAGGTCAGTACCTCGGCCACCGCCTTGCGCGGTATCGAGTCGAGCCCCGCGGTGGCCTATGGCGGCACGCCCACCATCAATGTGACCAACAATTTTGCGGTCGACAACACCAACAACAAGTTTGTGGTCACTGTCGACGGTGTTAAGGGAACGGTAGTCATTCCTACCGGCAACGACTACTCGGTGGAGTCTTTTGCAGCCGCGCTGCAAAAGGGCATCAACTCCATGGCCAACAACGCCGACAACATCAACCTGATTCCCGAGACGGTCAATGGCGTTGAGGTGGGCTACGACTACGCACGCAATCGCTTCGTCTTCACCTCGGGCACCACCTCCTCGGAGTCCTTCATCAAGATTTCCGGCCAGCCTACCTGGGGTCTGGAGCAGGTCGAGGCCGGCCGCGGCCGGACCTCGACCTGGATCAAGCCTTCACAGCACGCCGATCTGGTGGGTACCCAGATGGTGCCCAAGTACATCGACAGCGACGGCAAGGAGACCACCAACGGCGACGGCTTTACCGGTCTGCCAGCCTGGTCGCCGATTTTCCTGGACAAGGGCGAGCTGACTTTTGATACCGGCGGCAAACTGGTGTCCCCTCTGGGCGGTACGCAGTTGGAGACGGTGTATCTGGCAGGCGGTAAGGGCGCTTTGACGATCAATATCGACTACTCGGCCTCGACGCAGTTCTCCTCACCGTTTGCCGTGCTGTCGCAGTCTCAAGACGGCGCCCCCGAGGGCGACCTGGTGGGTGTGACGATCGCCAACGACGGCCTGGTCAGCGCCTCGTATTCCAACGGCACACAAAAGTCGCTGGCCAAGATCCTGCTGGTCAACTTCTCCAGCCCGGCCGGTCTGAGGCAGGCCGGTGACTCCAGCTTCCTGGCCTCGGCCGCATCGGGCAAGCCGATTCTGGGTACCGCCGGTACCGCAGGCTTTGGAACGATACGCGCTGGCGCTACCGAGCGCTCGAACGTGGACTTGACGCAGGAGTTGGTGGATCTGATCACCGCCCAGCGTAACTTCCAGGCCAATGCCAAGGCGATTGAGACCTCGACGACGATGACTCAGGCCATCATCAATATCCGCGGCTGACCTTAGCTCAATCGGTATATCGGCACCACCCACAGGAACTTGAGACATGGACCGTCTAGCCTTCAACGCGGTCGCTGCGATCAACGAGCAGCGGCTCTCGCGCCAAGTGACCGCCAACGAGCTGGCCAACGTCTCCACGCCCGGCTTCAAGCGCAGTTACGACGTGGCCATGCGCGCCATCAAGGTCGAAGGCCCCGGCCTGGAGACGCGTCTGCAGCCGCAGGCCATCAGCTCGGACATCGTCAAGATGCGTCCGGGCACGGTGATGGTCACCGGGCGCGATCTGGACGTGTCCCTGAACGACCAAACCGTGATGGGGGTCAGCACCCGCGATGGCAAGCTGGCCTTCACCCGGCGTGGTGATTTGCAAGTCACCAGCACGGGGGTGTTGCAAAACGGGTCGGGCTTTGTGGTGCGCGGCGAGGACGGGCAACCGGTCACCGTACCTTCAGGCAGCAAGGTCTATGTGAACCCGGACGGCAGCATTTTTGCCGTCAGTGAGGCGCAGATGGCTGATCCGGGCGTGCAGGTGGGCCGCATCATGATGCGTGACGCCAGCCAGGCCCAGCTCGAGCGACGCGAAGACGGCCTGTTTCAGGTCATGGGCAGCGAGGGTGCTGACATCACCAATGGCACGCAGCGTCCATCGCTGACCGCCAAGGCGCTCGAAGGCAGCAATGTCAATGCGATGGAATTGATGATCAAGCTGATGGACCAGTCCCGCAGCTTCGAGCAGCAGGTGCGCATCATCAAGGAAAGCAAGACCGGCGACGAGCAAGGGGCATCGATGCTCAAGCTCGGCAGCTGATGGCGATGAATTTTGAATACTTAGGAAGGAGCTGAACATGGATGCATCGATGTGGGTGGCCAAGACGGGCCTGGATGCCCAGCAGACCCGGATGAACGTCATCTCGAACAACCTGGCCAACGTCAACACGACCGGCTTCAAGCGCGACCGCGCGGTGTTTGAGGACATGCTCTACCAAAACGTGCGGCAGGCCGGCGGCCAGACCGACGCCAACTCCCAGGCTCCCACAGGCCTGATGCTCGGTACCGGCGTGCGGGTGGTGGCCACCGAGAAGATCCATGCCCAGGGCAATATGGTGACCACCCAGAATCCGCTGGATCTGGCCATTGCCGGCGGCGGCTTTTTTCAGATTGCCCAGGCCGACGGCACCCTGGCCTACACCCGCGACGGTGGTTTCAAGCTGTCCAACACCGGTCAGCTGGTGACCTCCAGCGGCGCACTGCTGCAGCCGGCCATCACCGTGCCCCAAAACGCCTCGGCCCTGACGGTGGGCCGCGACGGCACCGTGTCGGTGGAGCTCAACGGCGGCGGCAACCAGGTGCTCGGCCAGATTCAGATCGCCCGCTTCGTCAATCCGAGTGGCTTGCAGTCTCTCGGTCAGAACCTGCTGCGCCAAACCCCTGCGTCTGGCGCGCCTCAGGTGCTGGTGCCCGGACAGGGCGGTGCCGGCACGATTTTGCAGGGTTCGATGGAAGCATCGAACGTGAACGTGGTCGAAGAAATGGTCAGCATGATCGAGACACAACGTGCCTATGAAATCAACTCCAAGGCCATTCAAGCGGTCGATGGCATGTTGAAGTTCATCAACAACAACCTCTGACCCCAAGGCCTTGTCATGAAAATACGCTTCGCTTTGTCGACCTTGGCCCTGCTCGGCGGCTGCACCGTGCTGCCGCCGCAGCCCTTGACCCACAGCCCCGACTTTGCCCCGGTCATCCCGGTGGCGCAGGACAAGCCCGTGGCCGTCACCGGGGCGATCTATCACAGCCGCATCAGCGACAACTTTTTTGGCCGCGGCCGCAAATACCAGGTGGGCGACGTGATCACCGTCTTGCTCAACGAATCCACCCAGGCCGCCCGCACCGCCAATACCGAGGTCAACCGCAAGGGCAGCAACGACGTGCTGCCCTTGGGCCTGACCAACAGGCTCAGGAATCTGGGGGTGGGTGGCATCGATGTTCGAAACGCCAACATCGCCTCTACCGGCAAAGGCACGGCCGACCAACAAGCCAGCCTGGAAGGCTCGCTGGCGGTGATGGTGGTGGAGGTGCTGGCCAACGGCAATCTGGTGCTGCGCGGCGAAAAGCAGCTGGCCCTGACCGAAGGCGCCGAAGTTATCCAGGTCGCGGGCGTGGTGCGCCCCGACGATGTGGCGCCCAACAACACGGTGCAGTCGCGCCGGCTGGCCAACGCCCAAATCACCTACCGGGGCACCGGTGACCTGGCTGCGGCCTCCAAGCCGGGCTGGGCGACCAGCGCCTTGCTCAAGCTCTGGCCCTTCTGAGGACACTGGCATGAAACGTTTGATTTCCACCGTCCTGGCCGTCGCCGGCCTGGCCATGGCCTTGCTTCCAGCGGCTGCTCACGCCGACCGCATCAAGGATCTGACCACGGTGGCGGCCAAGCGCACCAATCAGCTCATAGGCTACGGCCTGGTGGTGGGCTTGCAGGGCACCGGCGACGGCGCCGATGTGTCCTTCACCGCCCAGAGCATGAAGGCCATGCTCGGACGCATGGGCGTGGCGCTGGAGGGCGCGCTGGCTGACTTCGAGACGGCCAGTACGGCCGGCAAGATGGACATCAAGAACGTGGCGGCGGTGATGGTGACCGCCGAACTGCCGGGCTTTGCCAAGCCGGGCCAGAAGATCGACATCAATGTGTCGGCCATCGGCAAGGCCAGTAATTTGCGCGGTGGCAGCCTGCTGCTGACCAGCTTGCGCGGCGTGGACGGCGAGGTCTACGCCCTGGCCCAGGGCGCACTGACGGCCACCGGCATCGATGCCGCTGCCGCAGGCACCAAGGTGGCCATTGGCGTGCCCACCTCGGCCCGGGTGCCCGGTGGCGCCACCGTCGAGCGCATGGTCGACAGTCCCTTTGCCACGGCCGAGCAGCTCATTCTCAACATCCGTGAGGGCGACTTCACCACCATGTCGGCCATCGTCAATGCGATCAATTCGCGCTTTGGCGCGGGTGTGGCGCAGGCCTTAGACAGCGTGTCGGTGGCGGTACGCGCACCGGCCGATCTGAGCCAGCGTGTGGCCTTCATGAGTATGGTTGAAAACATCGATGTGCAGCCGGGCGAGCCGCCGGCGCGGGTGGTGGTCAATTCGCGCACCGGCACGGTGGTGATCAGCCGCAATGTGCGGGTCTCGGCCGCTGCGGTGTCGCACGGCACGATTTCGGTGGCGATTTCGGCCACCAATGAGATCTCGCAGCCCAACCCCTTGGCCGGGGGCCAGACAGCCGGCGTGCAAAACGCCGAGGTGGCGGTCAATGAGCCCAACAAGCCGATGTTCCTGTTCCAGCCCGGGGTGGACCTGCGGCAAATTGTGGATGCGGTCAACCAGGTGGGCGCATCGCCCTCGGCCCTGATCGCCATTCTTGAAGCCCTCAAGACCTCGGGCAGCTTGCGCGCCGAGCTGCTCGTGATCTGACGAATTAACCCTGGAGCGTCTTCATCATGGAACCGGTCAACAACGCCAGCGCCCGCTCTTACCTGGACTTCCAGGGCCTGGGCGAGCTTAAGGGGCAGGCTGCGCGCGACGGCAAGGCCGCCCTGCGCGAGACCGCTCAGCAGTTCGAGGCGATGTTCCTGCAGATGATGATGAAGTCCATGCGCGAATCCATCGAAAAGAGCGATCTGGTGGAAAGCAACCACACCGAAACCTTCGAAGGCATGTTCGACCGTGAGGTGTCGGTGGCCATGGCCAAACGCAATTCCATGGGCCTGGCCGACATGCTGGTGCAGTCCCAGGAGCGGCAGATGGGCAGCCTCAGCACCGCCGAAGCCCTGCAGGCCCGTGAAGCGGGCACCTCGGACAAAGCCAGCGTACGCCGCCTGGATGCGCCGGTGCTGCCTATGTCCTTGCAGGGCGCGCCGCAGGTCTTCGATCCGCTCAAGCGCCCGGGCGGGCCGATGGCCATTAACCCGGCCAAGCTGGGTCTGGGAGTGAGCCGGTGAGCGATCTTCTGGGCATTGCCAGCTCTGCGGTGACCGCCTACCAGCTCGCGCTGGGGACGGTCAGCAACAACATTGCCAATGTTTCCACCGACGGCTATACCCGGCAGTCGGTGGAGATCAATGCCGGCTCGCCGCGCCAGCTCGGTACCGCCTACATCGGCAGCGGCGTGGTGTTTGACCGCGTCAAGCGTCAGTACGACGCGTTTGCCGAAGGCAATCTGCGCACCAGCACCAGCGAGTTGGCCAGCCAGCAGCCCATGGTGGACTACGCCAACCGGGTGATTGACATCATGGGCAGCGACAGTGCTGGCCTGACCAGCTCGCTCGACCAGTTTTTTGCCTCGGCCCGGGCCTTGACCACAGACCCGGCCTCCACCGTCTTGCGCGGCGAGCTCTATCGGGGGGCTGAGGCGGTGACCGCCCGCTTTGGGCAGATCTCCAGCCAGCTCGACATGGTCGATACCGAAACCCGCGAGGCGGTGATCGCCGGCTTGGGCGAGATCAACACGCTGTCGAGCCAATTGGCTGCAGTCAACGGGCAACTGGCCAAAGTGGGCCTTGCGTCCAAGCAGCCCTCGGAGCTGCTCGACCAGCGCGACCGGCTGCTGCGTCAGATGTCCGAATTGGTGGGCATACGGACTTCGTTTTCAGTCAGCGGCGCGGTCAATGTCGCCCTGGGGGGTACCGCCGACAAGGACCTGATCGTCTCGGGCGTCAACGCGATCCGGGTCGACTACACCTCCAATGTGGCCGCGCCCGAGCGCATCGGTCTGATGCTCGACCCTTATGGCGCCAAGCCGGCGCTCTTGTCCAGTGTGACCAGCGGCAAGCTCGCCGGCCTGCTGACTTTCCGCGACCAGGTGCTTGAAGCGACCCGCGGTGCGGTCAATTTCATTGCCCGTACCTTTGTCGATGAGGTCAATCGCCAGCACCGCAGCGGTATCGACGCCTATGGCCAGGCTGCCGGTGACCTGTTCAGGATAGACCCGGCCGCGCAAAACCCGGCTGGTGCGGTGAGTATGGCCATTGACGATCCTATGCGGATCGCTGCGGCGGCGCAGTTTCGGGTGATTGAAAATTCTCTCAACACCGGCCTGGCCGATGCCACCGTGAGCTTCAAGGAGCCAGCGCTGGCCGTACCGCCACCGCTTGGTGATGTGTTGCTTAATAATCCCCACCCTTCATCGGCCAAGACGGTGGAGCTGGGCAGCGCCGCTCCGCTGGCCGCGGTGACCACCGTGCAAGCGGGCATGAAGGACGTGACCATTTACCTCAATGAGGCCAGTGGGGACCAGCAGTTGCAGCTGATCACCCGCGACGGCCGGCATTTGCTGGGCGCGCCGCTGTCGCAGAGCCAGCAATCCATGCTCATGGGTCAGCCGGCCATGGCTGCTGGCGCGACTTACAGCGATCAGTACCTGGGCGCCTCTGGTGCCAGTGGCTATAAGGACATGCAAGTGTTTTACGGCGCCAGGGCCGAGCAGCGCAGCCTGCAGCGCTTTGACGCCCTGGGCAATGCGGTGACCGGTGATTCCAGTGCCGATCGGGTGGCCAGCGGCTTGACCGGCCTGCCGGCTGGTGCCCTCAAAATCAATGGACAGACCTTGCCTGCCCTGGTTCCTGCTGAGGCGACGGTGCAGGCCACCGATGTGGCCGCCTGGATCAATGACTGGGCCAGCGCGCAGACGCCTTCGCAGGGTATCTCGGCACGGGCCTATAACGACATCACTGTGCCTGCTGCCAATCTGAAGAACAGCAATACGCTGCAGATCAACGGCATCAACATCGACAGGCCTGCCCTGGGCTTGGCCAGTGCCGATGCCTGGGTGCAAAAAATCAACGCCCTCAGCGCCCAAACCAAGGTGGTCGCCCAGGCTTCGGCCAGCGGCGAACTGCTGCTGGGCAACCTGACTGGTTATGAGGGGCGGGCGATCACCCTGGGCCCAGCCGGTAGCGACAACGCCCTGAGCCTGGAGTCCAAGACCTATGGCGGTCAGGTGGAAATCGTGCGCGCGGTGGGCAACCCCGCGGGTGGTACCGCTGTCGATATCGGCTATGGTTCTGGCAAACCCAGCGACCTGGCCAAGCTGGGCATCACCATCGCGCCCGAGCCCGCACCGGCGGTGCTGACCGGTAGGAGGCTGGCGGCCGACTTCGCAGGGCTGAGCGCTGGAACCCTGACGCTCAATGGTTTGCCGCTTCCCGCCTTGAGCCCGGCTGGCGCCAGCGTCCAGGCCGACGAGGTGGCCCAGTGGATCAACGACTGGGCCTCTGGCCTGGTGCCCGCGCAAGGTATTTCAGCCCGCGCCTTTACCGAAATCCGGGTGCCTGGCGTCAACCTCAAGAACGCCAATTCCTTGCAGATCAATACCGTGCCAGTTCTCAGGCCCTCGGTGGTGCCGGCCACGGCCGAGGCCTGGATGGAGCAGATCAACGCGGTCAGCTCGCAAACCCAGGTGCTGGCCCAGGTCTCGCCCGAGGGCGAGCTGGTGCTGAGTAATATCACCGGCCAAGAGGGCCAGCCTATTGCCATCGGCCCCTCGTCGGGCAACAACGCGCTGGGCATCGAGGCCAAGAGCTATGGCGGCCAGATTGAAATCACCCGCGCACTGGTCAATGCCCAGGGCGCTACCTCTCTCGAATTTGGCTTTGGCTCGGGAACACCAAGCGACTTGGCCAAACTGGGCATACGCACCGCGGCCTATTTGCGCGGTACGGTGGCCGACGATGTGGTGGTGTTTGCCAGTGACACCGCAGGCAGCCGGGCCAAGGTATCGGCCGCTTTTGCCGGCCAGCCTGCGGCGCTCGCGCCCTCGCTGCGTGCGCAGCCCATGGAAGTCGAGATCATCGCCGGCGGCTCGGCGGGCATGCTGCGCTACCGCATCACCGACAAGACCACCGATACCGTGATGGCCGAGCGTGAGCTCAACCCCAATTTGCTCAGCACCGAGCAGCCCGGCGGTGGCATTGTGTTCAGGGGTCTGGCCATTAGCCTGAGCAATGTGCCCAAGATCGGTGACCGCTTTGTGCTCGACGGCAACAAGGACGGCGCTGGCAATAACGACAACATGCGCGCTCTTGCCGGCCTGGAAAGCCTCAAGATGGTGGGCGGCAGCAAGACCATAGGTGCGGCCTATATCGATCACGTCAATGAGATGGGCAATATCTCGCGCCAGGCGGTCATTGCGCAGGAGGCGCTGACGGTGGTGCGCGACCAGGCCGCCGAGGCGCGCGACAAAGTCTCGGGCGTCAACTTGGACGAAGAGGCTGCCAATCTGATTCGCTTTCAGCAAGCCTACCAGGCCTCGGCCAAGGTGATGCAGACGGCGTCGCAGTTGTTTGATGCGGTGCTGCAGATCGCCTGATCGGAGAGAACTTCATGAAAATTTCTACCTCTCTTCTTTTTAACCGGGCCTCCGACCGCATGAGTGCGGTCCAGGAGCAGTTGGTCAAGTCGCAGGATCAGCTGGCCACCGGCAAACAGGTGGTCAAGCCCAGCGATGCGCCCAACCAGGTGGCCACCATTGCCAGGCTCAACTCGCTGCAGGCCCGTTATGACAACTACCTGGGCAATATGAACCTGGTCAAGGCCCGCTTTGAAACCGAAGAGGGCGCCGTCTCCAACTCGACCGAGCTGATGTACCGGGCTAAAGAGCTGGTGGTGCAGGCCAGCAGCGATACCACCAGCGCGCCCGATCGCATGGCCATTGCCACCGAGCTCAGGGGCATACGCCAACAAATGTTGAGTCTGGCCAATACCCAGGACACCAACGGCAACTACCTGTTTGCGGGCAGCCGGGTAGGGCAGCCGCCGTTCGATCCACCGACCGACGACCCCTTGGCTTCACCGATTTATCAAGGCGACCAAACCCGGATGGAGGTGATGATCGGTGACCAGCGCTCACTGCCGGTCAACCGACCTGGCTCCGAGGTGTTCGTGCGTGTGCTGCGCACCGACGACTTTGGTCAGAGCCAGGGGGTGGGGTTTTTTGAAGCCTTTGACGGCATCATTGAGGCGGTGAAGACCTCAGACAACCCCAAAATGCAGCGGGCCAATGGTGAGCTTGACCAGATGCTCGAAGGCCTGACTCTGGCCCAGGCCAATATCGGCACCGATATGGCCATCTTGGACCACCAAGGCTTCAGCACGGAAGACACCCTGATCACCCTCAGGCAAACGCTCTCCAGCGTGCAGGACCTGGACTATGCCAAGGCCATTGCCGACATGAACAAGCAAATGCTGTCCCTGGAGGCCGCGCAAAGCAGCTTTTCCAAGATCTCGCAGATGTCTTTGTTCCAGTACCTGCGATAAGCCTTGAGATGTGGGTCCTCAAGTTTTTTGTCTCGCGCCGATGATCAGATGGTTCAAGGTGCCTTAAAGGTTGGTCATGGCCACCAGCAACGTCAACATCGTCAATAGCCTCGGTGCCGGTTCCGGCATCGACATCAAGGCCCTGGCCCAAAACCTGGTCGAAGCCGAACGCGCCCCGCGCCAAGGGGTGCTTGACGGAAAGATCCAAAAGGAAGAGTCCCGCATTACTGGGCATGGGGCCATCAAGTCCTTGCTGGTCCAGTTGCAGTCCGTCATGTCCAGCCTCAATGACGCCAAGGAATTTACGTCGATCACGCCCAGCAATAGTCAGCCTGCGGCTTTTGGTGCAACAGCCAATTCGAGCGCGCAGTCGGGCAACTACAGCGTAGAGGTCAGCCGGATCGCCAAGGCCACCCGTCTGGCGACCACCAATTTCACGGGAACGGGCGTGAGCTTAAACAGCGGCAACGCTTTTGATTTGTGGGTCAACAAAGCGGGCGGGTCGGTGGGCGGGCAGCAGACCGTGACCTTTTCCGCCTTAAGCGCGGGCCAGTCGGTGACGGTGGCTGGCCTGACCCTGACCGCCTCGGGCAGCATGACTGCCGACGAGGTGGCTACCGCCTTCAGCACGCCAGCAACCACCAGTGGCAATGCCTACGCCTTGTCGGGTAACTTGGCGGACTGGAACGTTGACGCCGCCTCGGGCGCTCACCTCAGCTTGACCAGCACGCCAGCGAGCACCACGGCGGTGAGCGTCAGCACGGCCGGTGATGGCGGCAGTGTGCCGGCTCCAGCGCAGCCCACGCTGGGCAGCACTCAGAAGATCACAGTCAGCACGGCCACGCCGGCTGGCGTGCTCCGGGCGGTCAATGCGGTCAGCAGCACCACCGGCGTCAGTGCCCAGATGGTCAATACCGGAAGCGGCTTCAGCATCACTTTTTCTGGCCAGACCGGTGCAGCCAACGCTTTTGCCTTGTCCAACCTACCGACAGGAATGCTCATGCGCGGGTCGGCCCTGGAGTCGGCGCAGGATGCCGAGCTCACTGTCAATGGCCTTGCGGTGACCAGTGCTAAAAATCAGGTGACCGATGTCATCGATGGCGTGACTCTGGATCTGTTTGCCCCCACCACCAGCGGCACGCCGGCCCGTCTCGACCTGAACCGTCAGACCAGCACCATTAAGGACAACATCAAGGCTGTGGTCGATGCCTATAACCAGTTCGATGAGAGCTTGAAGGTCTTGGCCGACAAGGAAAGCAAGGTAGAAGAGTTTGGCGGCGCGCTGGCTGGTGACAGCATCATCACCATGGTGCGCAGCCAGATTCGCGCCATGTTCACCAAAGACGGCAAGGCATACCCGGGCGACGACAGCACCCAAAGTCCGCTCAACCCTGATGTCTATGCCGCGCGGCACATAGGCTTGAGCTTTGACCGCACCGGCAAGTTAACGCTGGACGAGACCAAGCTCGACAGCGCCTTGAGCACAAATTTTGATCAGGTGGTGACCATGCTCACCGCCAACAAGAACGACCAGAGCCTGTACAGCCCGGCCCCCGGCGGCCTGGCCGGCGACGCGGTCAAGAACATCGACAAGATGCTGCGCTCGACGGGCATTATTGATGCCCAGACCAAAAGCGCCACCAAGAAAATCGAGCAATACAAAAAAGATTTGACCCAGCTCGAAGAGCGCATGAGTAACTTGCTCGAGCGCTACACCGAACAATTTACCGTGATGGAAAGCATCGTCGGTGAAAGCACCAGCACCCGCACCGGCCTGACCAACAGCTTCAAGGGGCTGATGGCGATGTACACCAACTGAGTCGGGTAACTCTGCGATAGGCTCTATAGGTCCGCCATGAGTGCCACGACCCCATCCAAGGGTAAACCCTTGCGCCTGGCAAGCTGAATAAAAAAGGTGTGGGAGCCGCGCCCTCGCGGCGATGCGGCGCCTGATCAGCCACCGCCAACCCTTCAAAGGTCCATCGCGCCGAGGCGGCGCTCCCACAAAATCTGCCAGAAGCCTGTGCAAGAGGGTGTGGGAGCCGCGCCCTCGCGGCGATTCGGCAAAGCAGGTGTGGGAGCCGCGCCCTCGCGGCGATGCGGCGAAGGAGTTAGGGTGGGAGCCGCGCCTGATCGACGATCCATCGCGCCGAGGCGGCGCTCCCACAAAATCTGCCAGAAGCCTGTGCAAGAGGGGTGGGAGCCGCGCCCTCGCGGCGATGCGGCAAAGCAGGTGTGGGAGCCGCGCCCTCGCGGCGATGCGGCGCCTGATCAGCCACCGCCAACCCTTCAAAGGCCCATCGTGCCGGGGGCGGCACTCCCACAAGCCTGATCACCGCAAAATATTTTTCAGCCAGCGGCTAAAGTTTGCCGCCGCCGCGCCGAATCCAGTGACACAGCGCGGTGTTTGGGCTGAGCCGACCCTTTTGTCAGGGTTTAGCCCAGGCACCCCCAGCGCCTTCCTGGAAAGGACTTGCCATGAGTAATGAAATCAGTCGAGTGACCCCGCCTCCGTCGCGTCCGGCGCCGGAGGCTTTGGCGTCTGCGCGGCCCGCTGAGAAGGCTAAGGAGGCCGCGCCTGCCCCTGCGCCCGCCGCAGCGCCTGCAAAAGCTGCTCCCAAACAGGATTTGCCCTTGCAGGCCGAGCGCCGTGCCGAGGCCGAGGCTCAGCGCCGCGAATTGAAGCAGGCTATTGAGCGCATGAATCAGCAGGCCATTAAGGATGGTCGCAAGCTGAACTTCGCCATGGACGAGGTGACCGACCAGATGGTGATCACCGTGCGTAAGGCAGAGACTGGTGAGGTGATTCGGCAGATCCCCAGCGAGGCGGTGCTGCGTGTGGCCCACAACATGGAGCAGCTCAAAGGCCTGGTTCATGACAAGACCTCGTGAATCTAAAAGAATTTAAAGGCCCAGGCCTCAAGTTCTTTCCAGACGCACCGATTCATATCTCAACAGGAATTCAAAACAGATTTTCTGTGACAACAGGCAGGTCCTACTCCCTTTCGGTCCCTGCCAACCCTTGTGAAACATCTCTTGAAGGAGTAAGACCATGTCAGTGATTAATACCAACGTGAAGTCCATCATGGCGCAAAACGCCTTGTCGGTGAACAACCGCAGCCTGAGCAAGGCGATGGAGCAGCTGTCGACCGGTAAGCGCATCAACGGTGCAGCCGATGACGCAGCCGGCTTGGCGATTGCTAGCAAGATGGAAGCACAGATTCGCGGCCTGAACCAAGGCGTGCGCAATGCCAACGATGCGATTTCTATGATCCAGACCGCAGAGGGCGCGACCAAGGAAATCAGCAACATGCTGCAGCGTATGCGCGAACTGTCTGTGCAGGCGGCCAACGATACCTATGCCACCCAGGACCGCAACGCCATCGGAACAGAGATCACCCAGCTCAAAGAAGAGATCGATCGCGTCGCCACCAATTCCGAGTGGAACGGCCGGAAAATCCTCGGTTCCGATGCTGGCACCTATACCTACCAGGTTGGCTCTGGATCGACCAGCACCTCGTCGGTCAGCGTCACTTTCTCTGGTATGTCGGCCACTGCGCTCGGTGTGCAGTCGCTCAGCATGATCAGCTACGGTGGTGCGACTTCTGCCATCAGCAGCGTCGATGCGGCTATTCAGACCGTGGACACCTTCCGCGCTACGCTGGGTGCCAAGATCAACCGTATGGAATCGTCGGTGGATAACCTGGCGAACATCTCGATGAACACCTCTGCTTCGCGCAGCCGCATCGAGGATACCGATTACGCAGCGGCTACCACCGAGCTGGCACGCACGCAGATTATTCAGCAGGCGGCGACTGCGATGCTGGCTCAGGCCAACCAGCAGCCGCAGGCAGTGCTCTCGCTCCTGCGCTGATGGGCGGCTGACTGAAGCAGGTTGATCCGGCTCGTCCGGATCAACCCGTTTGACCCTCTCTCAGATGCAGCTTATGTGGTCGATGCCGATTCTTTTGGACCCTAGACTCGGCAAAAGCTTACTCAAGCTGCGCACCGTTTTGCCAGGAGCCTGCTCATGCCCAGTTTCAATACGAATATCGATGCGCTGAAGGCACAACATGCGTTGACCACCAACAACATAGGCTTGTCCAAGTCTATGGCGCAGCTCTCCACCGGGTTGCGGGTTAATTCGGCCGCTGACGATGCAGCCAGCTCGGCCATTGGCAGCCAGATGTCGGCCAAAATCCTCAGCTTGAATCAGGCGGTTCGCAATGCGAACGACGGTATTGCGATGGTGCAAACCGCCGATGGGGCGACGCAAGTCATGGCCGATATGCTGGGGCGCATGCGCGAATTGGCCATTCAGGCCGCGAGCGATACCTATGGAACCACGGATCGCAGCGCCCTGAATACGGAGTTTGGCGAACTGAAAAACGCCATGTCGTCCATCATTCAAAACACCAAGTGGAACGGCCAGGGCTTGCTCGATGGGAGCACCGCCACAGCCAATTACAAGGTGGGCGCCGCAGGGGTGACCACGGATGGCATCGCCGTCAATTTCGCGAGCCTGAGTAGTTTGACGGTACTCAGTGCCACCGGCTTGACCACGCGAACAAATGCGCTGACGGCACTGGACAACACCGAGGCTGATCTGACCACCATCAACTCCAACAGAGCCACCTGGGGCGCGGCCATGAACCGGCTCTCCCACGCCGCCGACAGTTCCGCGAACGTCTCGATGAACTTGAGTTCATCAAAGAGTCAGTTGCTGGACGCTGACTATGCCAAAGCCACGGCTGACTTGGCGCGTGCCCAGATCATGCAGGCCGCGGGCACGGCCATGCTTTCCCAGGCTAACCAGCAGGGCGTCATGGTCTTGCAACTCTTGAGCTGATCTTCCCGCTGCCGGCTGTTTATGCCGGGCCCGTTACTTGCTTTATTTGCTTGCCTCGTTCCAGTGGCAAGCTGTTGCCGCTGGAACTTCATTAGGAGTTCCTTATGCTGCAAGCTCTTGCCGTTTCACCTGCCGCTCTTGACGCCGGTTTCAGTTCGCCGCCGGAGCAGATGCCTGTCTCCCCCCAGCATGTGCGGCAGGCGGCAGTCGATTTGGTGGCCCGCAATCAACTCTCTCAGGCCTTCGCCTTGGTGGAAGGCGCTGTGCGCCAGCACCCTGATTCGCAGGAACTGGTTTCGTTGCTGGCTTTGATTTCAGAGGCCAGGCAGGATTGGACCAAAGCCTCTTTTTATCTGGAGCGTCTGGTGCGCCTGCAGGGCAGTGGCGTAAGCGCCGAAACCCTCAGCCATTGGGTGAGGGTGCTGCGTTGTCTAGGGCATATGGAGCGCGCCGCCCGATTGGCCGGCAATGCACTCAAGATGTACCCCGGCGATGTGATGCTGGAGTCTGAGTCGCAAACCCTGACTTCCATTTTGGCAGCCAGGTCTGCGCGAGTTGGGGCTTGAATTGGGTGCCCCCGCCGCTCGTGTGAGCCCGGCCGCCGCGGGCCATCTGCAACGCGCCCGCAAAGCTTTGGCGCAGCGTCAGTTCAGGCAGTGCCTACAAGCTTGCGAGACCGTCTTGCGCACGACCCCGGGTAGTCTTGAGGCCTTGGTACTGGGTGGGCAGGCTCACCTCAAGCTGGGGCAGATCGACGAGGCCATTGTCTGCCTGCAAAAACGTCTTGAACTGGACCTGAGTAACGCGCAGGTGGCCGAGGACATTGCCACTTTGCTGATGCACGGTAGAAAGTACCAGGACGCCTTGCCCTACTTGAAGCACTGCGAGGCTTTGAGGGGTTGGACCGAAGACATTGCCTACAGTTTGGGGTTTTGCCATCAGGAGTTGGGATCACGCTCTGAGGCGCTGGATATATTGCAGCGCGTTATTTCGAACAACCCCAAGATGGTCGATGCGTACTTACGTACCGCTTTGCTCTTGCACGACATGGGGCGCTACAAAGAAACGATAGAGCTCCTGGATTTGGCCCTGGCCATCAACCCGGATTCCATGCAACTCCTGCATTGCCAGGCCAAGCTCTTGACCTACCAGGGAATGCCATCGGCCGCGCTGCAGAAATTTGAGCTCCTAGAGCAGAAGCATGCGCCCCAGCTTGACTATCTGATCGACCATGCCGAAGTACTCGCTCATGTGCGGCGAGGTGTGGCCAGTGAGGCCAAGTATCTTCAGGCCTTGGCGCTGGAGCCTCAAAACCGTCGCGCGCTCACCTGTTATGGCTCGCTGTTGCTGGCATTGAAGCGCTATGACGAGGCACTGCCGCTGTTTGAAAAAATTCTCAAGCGCCATCCGGATGACGCCATGACATGGCTCAACATGGGGAACATTTACGGCGCGCAACGCGACTTCATCAGGGCTCGGGATTGCTATGGCAAGGCCTACGCGTTCAATCCAAACGGCTATGAAATTGCCGGCTCCTACATCTACACCATGTCTTTCATATGCGACTGGCGGGAGCATGACAAAGTGTTGGCCACGATTGAGGCAGACAGCAGCCACACGGCGTCACGTACTTTCCCCTCAGTGATCTTCGAAAACAGTCCAGAAGCTAACCTGGCATCTGCACGTCACACGATCAAGCAAAAATTTACGCCTACCCACATTCTGGGTGACCTCAAGCCCTATAGCCGCCACGAGAAAATCCGAATTGGCTACTACTCTTCGGACTTCTACCATCACGCCACGGTGATGCTGATCGAGGGCATGCTGCGCGCCCATGACCGCAGTCGCTTTGAGATTTACGCCTTTTCGCTGGACTTCGCCAAGCAAGACGGCTACACTGACCGGGTGCGCGCTCTGTTTGACCACTACCACGATGTCAGCCGTCTGAGTGACGGGGCGGTTGCGCTGCTGTCGCGCCAACTCGAGATCGACATTGCCATTGACCTCAAAGGTTTTACCGAGGGCAGCCGCACCGGCATCTTTGCCGAACGCGCAGCGCCGGTGCAGATCAACTACCTGGGCTTTCCGGGCAGCATGGGCGCACCCTACATTGACTACATGGTGGCCGACCACTACACCGTCACGCCCGAGAACCGGCAGTACTTTGATGAAAAAATCATCTACATGCCCGACTGCTATCAGCCCAACAACCCAGAGCGGCCCAGCACGGGGCAGGGTGGCGACAGGCCAGCTGAATTGCCCGACTCAAAATTCGTCTTCTGCAGCTTCAACAACACCTACAAGCTCACCCCCAAAGTGTTCGACCTGTGGCTGCGCATCCTCAAACAGGCGCCCGACAGCGTCTTGTGGATGCTCAAGACCACGGAGCAGGCCGAGGCCAACTTGCTGGCCTACATCAAAGCAGCTGGCATGGACCCGCAGCGGGTGGTCTTTGCCCCCATGCTCGTGGAGGCAGACCACCTCAAGCGCTTTGTGCATGCCGACTTGTTTATGGACAGCTTCCCCTGCAATGCGCACACCACCGCATCGGATGCTTTGTGGGCCGGTGTTCCCATCATCACCCGCTCGGGGCAGACCTTCGCCAGCCGAGTGGCCGGCAGCATCTTGCAGACGGTTGGCTTGCAGGAGTTGATCGTGGATTCCGAGGAAGCCTACGAAGCCTTGGCCTTGAAGATCTACCATGATCGTGCCTACCACCGGCGGCTCAAGCAAGCAGTCAAAGATGGCATCGCCCACGGCCCTCTGTACGACGCCGAGACTTATGCCCGGCATTTTGAGCGAGCATTGGTTGAGGCTTATGAGCTCCAGCGAGAAGGCGCCAAGCCCCAAGACCTGGACGTGGCTCAGCTGCAAAACGCTGCCTTTGCCTGATTGCGTGGACGTGCTGGACCAATCGGGTGCCGGTGACCATGATTGAGTCTTCAGCCATCCGCGCCGATGCCGCGCCGACCTTGGTGGTGATTGCAAAAAACGAGAGCCGCTGCATTGAGCGTTGCCTGCGCAGCGCGCAGCCCTACGTCGGCCGGATGCTGGTGCTCGACACCGGCTCCACCGACGGTACGCCTGAGCTGGCGCGTGCCTGCGGCGCAGAGGTCCATTTTTTTGACTGGATTGACGACTTTTCGGCAGCCCGCAACCGGGCGCTTGAACTGGCAGACGCCGATTGGAGCCTGTTTCTCGATGCCGATGAATGGATAGACCCCCTGTCCGAGTTCCATTGGCCCGCTAAGGCCAGCCAGGCTCAGCTCGGTTTGGTCCGAATGATGAACATCGACCAGTCCAGCGGCATGGATTTGCCGGTTTCTTCCTGGTTGCCGCGCTTGTTGCCACGCGGCGTGCGCTATGAAGGGCGGATTCATGAGCAGCCGGCGTCCCAACTGCCTCGCGCCAGGTTGGGACTGACGGTTTTGCATGATGGCTACCTGAAGGAGCAGCTCCAGAAAAAGCAGGGACGCAACCGCCGCCTCCTAGCACAGGCCCTGCAAGCTGATCCTGATGACCCCTACCTTTTGTACCAGTTCGGTACGGAGCATGAGGGCGCCAAAGAATATGCCGCAGCGGCTGACCTTTACCAAAAGGCCCTGGCGCTGTTGACCGTGCGTGCGAGCTACGAGCATAGCCTGCTGGTCCGCGCCATTCATTGCCTCAGCCAGGCCGGCCGCATTGATGAAGCCCTGATGATGATCGAGCAATGGGCGGGCCGCTACCAGCATTCGCCCGACTTCCACTTTGCGGCAGGCAACGCCTACTTGAACAAGGGTGTGAGTGACCCGGCTCAGGCCCTGCAGCTTTGGCTGCCCCGCGCAGTGCAAAGCTGGCAGCGCTGCCTGCAAATCGGTGATCAGCCCGAGTTAGAGGGCTCGATGCGGGGCAGGGGGAGCTTTTTGGCGGCACTTAACTTGCAAGTGGTCTTTGGCCAACTGGGTGACTCTGTGCAGGCAGAGCTTTATCGGGGTTTGGCGGAGCAACTCAAGTACGCAGCTGCGCCGGCTCAAGCGGGTCAGGGGCGTTGAGGTGCTGGCGGCAATGGCTTGCCGCTGGTCCAGTGCGCCGCTGTTGAGAACTCGCTAAATCACACCCTTGATGGCGAGATACCGCGAAAAACTTTGGGCTTGCATCGGTTCAGTGGGCTCAGCTTGACCGGCCCATTTATTGCTTAATCAAGGGTCGTCGGCCTATTTATTCCTCACGGACCATGACCCTAAGCATCCATCTCAGCATCATTCAACCGGCAGGGTACATCCACTCTCAGGGCTTTCTGGACCAAGCGCGTTACGCACGCTATCAATTTCGCCGCTTAGGCGCGCAGGTGACGATCGGAAAGAACAGGCTGCGCGAGGATTCGGTCAATATTGTTTTTGGCGCACATCTGGGTTTTGATGCTGGACTCAAACAGCGCTATACCTGCATTTTCTTTAACCTCGAGCAGCTCGGGGAGGGCGGTGCCCGGGTCAGTCAGTCCTACCTAGATCTTCTGCGGTCCTCGGCTGTGATCGACTATGACGAGCGCAATTTGGCTGCCTACGGTTGCAAGCCTGGCTCTGTGCCCGTGGTGTCCTTTCAGTCGGCTCCCTATTTGGCCCAAACGCCATCCGTACCACTGCTGGACCGGCCCATTGATTTGCTGTTTTTCGGCAGCATCAATGACAGGCGTAAAGCCATCTTTTCGCGCATAGAGGCCTGCGGCTGGAGCGTCTCGATGTTTGATCACCCGGTCTATGGGGATGAACGCGATCAGTTCATTCGGCAAGCGAAGGCTGTCTTCAATTGCCATTTCTACGAGAGCAGTCGCTTTGAGCAAGCAAGGGCCTTCCACACCCTGTCACTCGGAACACCTGTTATTTCTGAACGGACGGCGCGCACCACACCTCCGGCAGCTTTTGAGGATGCCGTTACCTGGTTGGCTGACGATCAGCTAGAGTCATTCTTCAAAGAAGAATTCTTATCGGCTCACTGGCTTGAGCGGGCCCGGTCGCAATTGAATGGCTTTGCGTTATCAGACGCGCAGCCGGCCTGGCGTGTCGTGCATGAATACTGCCTCGGCTTACATCGTATGAACGCGATTCGGATCCCAAAGCCCTGGCGTCCGGCTCAGATGTGTTTGGATTCTGGCTCAGGTCAGTACTATCAACTGGGTTGGCTCAACCTGAGCTCTGAGACCAGCCCTTTCGCCGATCTGTCGCTTGACCTGGCTCGACCTCTAGACCTGCCTATGCGTTTGCCAAGTGCTGGGGGCGGCCGCATCGGCTTGGCGGAGGCTCAGATGGAGCTCATTCGCATCAGGGATGAAGTCCCCGAGATGCTCAACCCTCGTGAGGTAATGCGCAACCTATTGCGCCTGCTCAAGCCCGAGGGCCGGTTGGAGTTACTGATCCCATGCCACGCCATACCAGGCCTTGCGGGCGACCCGGCGCGGACCCTCACCAGAGGCGACATACCCAAAGCTTTGGCCATTGACCGTTTCTGGGACCATGGGGGTCTGGAACATCGACTTGAGATCACCGGCTATGACTTTGTCGATGACAACGCCTCACCTTGTGCGGCTGAGTCCGCATCCAGCATTCTGTTGGTGATGCAGAAGATTGAAACCACACTCCGTGAAAGAACCATTGCGCGGATGTATTTACCAGATTTTGGTATACCGCAAGATCAGGATTCGTTCATGCCCGAATCCGTCAATGCCTCAAATATCACTGCGCTGGATCGAATGAAAGTGAATGGGTGATCCAATGAAAAAGCATAAGTTTGTAATTTGTACACCCCCGTACGCGAATAGTTCTGCAGGCATCATTGTTTTGCATGAGTTGTGCGATGCACTGGTTAAGAATGGCCATGAGGCCTATGTCGCCTTGATGCACATGTCGGAAGGGCAATGGGATTTCCATTATCCGATTTCTCAAGAAGGGTTCCATCCCGGTTTGCAGCGGACGGTGGTTGATCCTGCCCAATACGAGCAGGCGGTGAATGATGCGCTGGATAACGGAATATGCATCTATCCTGAGATCGTACAGGGCAATCCATTGATGGCTAAGAGAGTTGCACGATATTTTCTGTATTACGATGGAGCCATAAGTGGTATCAAGTCGGATTATGCTTCGAGTGATTTTTTGATAGCCTTCAGTCCGATTTACATAAAAAATCCTAATGCGATTCTCTTCAAGCCGCCCATCGATTCGGCAATGAGTGATGAGGGAGCACCTGAATTTAGTTCTCGCACACTTGACCTTACCTTCTTTGGGAAAGGCCCAAAGTACGCTGATTGTTTTCTTGTCGATGGAACGGTAGAGCTATCGAAGAGTTGGCCCCGGACCAAGAGGGAACTTGCGGCCTTACTTAGAAATACTCGCTATCTGTACACCTGGGATTGCCACAGCGCCGTCAACATGGATGCAATGTTTTGTGGTGCTCGTCCCGTACTCATGCAGGCGAGGCAACTTGAGATAGATGCTGTACCCGTGGATAAAAATTATATGAGCCTGATGATTCCGATCGAATCGCTTGGTGTCGGGTCCGTCAATTCTGGCCCGGATGATTATGAGTTGAGGCGGTCGGCATTTTTAGCGGATATGAGAGGGCAGGTGGATTGCTGGGCCACGAGCGTCCGCGACACCGTTAACGGGATGATCTCTTTCTTTAGGCTTTGATTGCGTCGCTGGGGTGCGGTGCATGTCAAGGTAGTTGTCGCGCCCGTCATGCAGCCCAGGTCGTTTTAAAGTCGTCGGGCCGTATGTGGTCATCTTGATCACCCCATCGCGCTCTGGGTTCAAGGCCACGGCCTCAATGGGGTTCCAGTTACGGGTGTGGCGTGACCAACGTGAAGGGGTGCGCTCGCGCGCGCTTTGCGGTACAGCTCATGACGTTGCGCCAAGATCTGCCGGTCTTGCCCGGTGTGGCGCTGGACAGGACTGACGTAGCGGATGCCACCGTGAAGTCTCCGTGTCTGAGTTCGAGCCACCGGGCGCCGGCCAGCTCCGGAAATGATCGGGCGAAGGCTTCGGGATTTCGGGAAATTGCGACGGCTCGGTATGGTCGATGGGCTGGGTTGCTCTCCCAATGGCGCAGAAGTGCTCGACCGATAAAGGCGGTTCTGCCGGTCAGCAGCAAGGAACAGTCAGGCTGGTGCATATTCGGCTCCCGAAACTGATGGAGGCTTGCTGCTCAGGGGAGGGTGCGGGTAAAGACGGCATGCCGGGTTGGGCCCCCCGAGTTCGACAGTTCATCGTCGATTTCCCCCATCTTGCGGGGACCGGCTCTATATGAATCAAGCACTTACATGAGTTTTTGGGGCGATTTTTTGATTTTCTTGTAATGGCACGTTTCTTCGGG
>Ga0222712_10001192_pt1 | contig 33148 bp, 27 predicted proteins | sample C33_657DmetaG_FD_165043 | JGI IMG/M metagenome (GOLD analysis project Ga0222712, IMG submission 165043) | Estuarine water microbial communities from San Francisco Bay, California, United States - C33_657D | ecosystem: Environmental > Aquatic > Marine > Unclassified | place: USA: California...
CGAGGTGATGAAAGCCTCCTTGGCGGCCAGCGCTTCGGCCACGGTAAACTTGCGCTCAACCACGCTGATCTGCGCCTCTTTCATCGCTTCCAGCATGATCTTTCGTGTCACGCCCGGCAGGATCGCATTCGACAGGTCGCGGGTGATGACGGTGCCCTTGGCATCCACGATCCAGGCATTGGTCGAGCCACCTTCGGTTACATAACCGTCATCATCGACCAGCCAGGCTTCAAATGCGCTGGCCTGTTTGGCCGCCTGCTTGGCCAGAAGGTTGGGCAGCAGTTGCACCGTTTTGATGTCGCAGCGGCCCCAGCGAATGTCCGGCTGGGTGGATACCGCAATGCCCTTCTCCATCCGCTGCGCCAGCGCGGCCATGTCTTGGGCGCGCATGGTGATGATCAGGGTCGGGCGCGGCGGGTTTTTCGGCGGCACATGATCGCGCCGCGCTGCGCCGCGCGTGACCTGCAGATACAGAAGGCCGTTGGCGATGCGATTGCGGGCGATCATCTCGCGCATCACCAGCTTGAGCGCGGCACGCCCCATGGGCATGGCGATGCCCAGCTCGCGCAGCGAACGTTCCATGCGGTCGAGATGGGGTTCTTCGTCGATGGGCTTGCCGCCGATGACGTTGGTGACCTCGTAGATGCCATCGCCCAGTTGCAGGGCGCGATCTTCGATATGAACCCCCGCCTCGGCATGCGGCAGGTAGCGGCCGTTCACATAGGCGATGCGGCCGGTGGGATTACGCTGCCATTTGGCCATCAGTTGGGAACGATGCCCTGCGCCGACCCCACGCCCAGCGACTTGAGCTTGCGATGCAGCGCCGAGCGTTCCATGCCGATAAAGGCGGCCGTGCGCGAGATGTTACCGCCGAAGCGGTTAATCTGCGCCATCAGGTAATCGCGCTCAAAGATTTCACGCGCCTCGCGCAGGGGCAGCGAGATCACCAGATCGCCCGACTTGCCGCCGCCCATGCCCGAACCCAGATCGGTGGGCAGCAGGCCGGCGGTGACAGCCTCGGTGACATCATCGCTGGCCAAAATCAGCAGCCGCTCGACGATGTTGCGCAGCTGGCGGACATTGCCCGGCCAGCCATGGGTTTGCAGGATCGCCATGGCGTCATCGCCGATGGTGCGCATCGGCAGGCCGCCCGCCGCCGACAGCCGCTTCATGAAGTGGCCGACAAGAACCGGGATATCGTCGCGGCGTTCGGCCAGCGACGGAATGCGCACCGGCACCACATTCAGGCGGTGATACAGGTCTTCGCGGAAGCGGCCGGATTCGGTTTCCTGGCGCAGGTCGCGCGTGGTCGAACAGATCACCCGCGCATCCACCTGCACCCGGGCCTGGCCGCCGACGCGCGTGAAGGTCTGGTCGATCAGTACGCGCAAAATCTTGCCCTGGGTTTCCAGCGGCATGTCGGACACTTCGTCCAGATACAGGGTGCCGTTATGCGCCAGCTCGAAAAGGCCGGTCTTACGTGGTCCCTCCGCGCTTTCCACCCCGAACAGCTCGGCCTCGAGCCGGTCCGGCTCCATCGTGGCGCAGTTGATGGCGACAAAGGCGTTGCCGGCGCGGCGCGACCGGGCATGGATCAGGCGCGCGGCCACCTCCTTGCCCGACCCGGCGGGGCCGGCGATCAGCACGCGGCTGTTGGTGGGGGCGATCTTGTCGATCAGCACCTTGAGCTGGGCAATCGTGGGCGAGTTGCCCACCATCTCGCCCTCATCGCCCGCTTTCAGTTTCAGTTCCTGCACTTCGCGCTTGAGACGCGCCGATTCCAGCGCCCGCTCCACCACATGCAGCAGCCGGTCGGCCTTGAACGGCTTTTCGATGAAATCGTAAGCGCCCTTCTTGATCGAGGCGACAGCGGTTTCGATGGTGCCGTGGCCGGAGATCATCACCACCGGCAGGTCTGCCTGCTCGCGCTTGATGGCTTCCAGAATCTCGATGCCGTCCATCTTCGAGCCCTGCAGCCAGATGTCGAGCACGACAAGCTGCGGACGGCGGGCCCGGATGGCGGCCAGCGCGGATTCGGAATCGCCCGCGACGCGGGTGGTATAGCCCTCGTCCTTCAGGATTCCCGAGATCAGATCGCGAATATCCTCTTCGTCATCGACGATCAGGATTTCAGACGCGATCAGCGATCCGTTTTTGCTCATCTTCCGTTCCCTTTTCCGAAGTATCGGCCTTTTCTGAGTTCTGGGCCTTCAGGTTTTTCTGTGCGAAGGGGAAAGTCAGCGTGACTTCCGCGCCGCTCTCGCCTTCGACATCGGCCAGGGTGATGTCCCCGCCATGGTCTTCCATGATCTTGCGCACGATCGCCAAACCCAGACCCGTGCCCTTGGCGCGGGTGGTGACATAGGGTTCGGTCAGACGGTGCTTGTGTTCGGGCGGCAGGCCGACGCCATTGTCGGTGACGTGAAAGGCGAAGGTCGCGCCATTGGGTTTGAGCGCAATGTTGATGCGGCCCGGCTCGTCATCACCCTTGGCGATGCGCGCGGCGATGCCTTCGCCCGCATTCTTTAGCACATTGGTCAGCGCCTGGCTGACCAGGCGGCCGTCAGCCTCGAAATGCACCGGGTCCTTGGGCGCGTCGGTCGAAAAGGTAATCTGCGGATTGGCGACGCGCTGCAGGAATAGCGCTTGCTGCAACAGTTCCTGCGCATTCTCACGATTCATCACCGGCGTGGGCATGCGCGCAAAGGACGAGAATTCGTCCACCATGCGGCCGATGTCACCCACCTGACGCACAATGGTGTCGGTGCACTGCTGGAAGACTTCGGGATCGGTGACGATCTCGCTCGAATATTTGCGCTTCAGGCGTTCGGCGGATAGTTGGATCGGGGTCAGCGGGTTCTTGATTTCATGCGCGATGCGGCGGGCGACATCCGCCCAGGCGGCAGTGCGCTGGGCCCCAACCAGATCGGTGATGTCGTCGAACGTGACGACGGAGCCTTCGGCGGTGCCGCGCTCCGAGGTCACCTGCACGCTCAGGGTTCGCGGCGAACCGGCGCGCTTGATGATCACCTCACCGCCTGCCCGGCCCACCGGCTCGGACATGGCGCGCAGGATCAGCGGCGCCAGTTCCGGCACGCTTTCGGAATAGTGATTGCTCTCCAGGTCTTCGGACGACGCATTGAGCAGCCGGGCGGCGGCGCGGTTGATCAGCGTGATGCGCCCTTCGTGATCGATGCCGATCACGCCCGCGCTGACGCCAGACAGCACCGTTTCGGTGAAGCGGCGGCGGGCATCCATCAGCTTGCCGGCCGCCAGCAGGTCGGCGCGCTGGGCCGACAATTGCTGGGTCATGCGGTTGAAGGCGATGCCCAGCGTCGCCAGCTCGTCATCGTCGCGTTCCACCCGCACCTGGGCATCGAGATCGCCTTCCGAAACCCGGCCCGCCGCGTCAATCAGGCCTGAGATGGGGCGTACCAGCCGGTTGGCCGCCCAAAGGCCCGACCAGATCGCCGCCAGCAGAACGACCAGAGACACCACCGCATAAAGCAGCGCAAAGACCAGCGCGACCTGCGAGCGGTTCTGGTCCAGCCGGTCATACTCGCTGACCGCCGCGCGGGTGCGCTGGTAATAGCCAAACACCTGCGGATCGACGATGCGCACCACTTCCAGATAGGCGTCGTTCAGCGACTGAAGCTGAACCAGCGCGGTGACGGTGCCGTTGTCGGGCGTATCGACCACGATGCTTTGGCGCGCCTGGGCGAAGTCGGCCTCGGTGGGCGGGCGCGGATCCTTCATCGACTGCTTCTTGGTGCTGCCCAGGATGCGGCCCTTGCTGTCGAGAATATAGGAGGCCTGCAGGCCGCGGCTTTGCGTGACAGTGCCCAACTTGGCGAACAGCATGCCGGCGCGCACCTGGCGCTGTTCGTCAAACAGGCGCGGATCGCTTTGCAGCGCGTCGGCGATATAGCGGATATCGTCCAGCAGGCTGGCTTCGTGTTCCTTGATATAGACCTGCGAAACGCTGACCGCGTTGCCCAGCGCATTCTTCACCGGCGCCGAGAAAATCGCGTCCAGGCCCAGGTTCAGCGTCACCGCCGCGAAAATGGCCACCAGGATCACCGGCACGACAGCGATCGCCGAGAACCAGGCCACCAGCCGCGCATGCAGCCGGGCGCCCGCCCGGCCCGAACGGCGCGTCGCCCACAGCCGCGCCAGGCGCCAGCCGATCAGCGCCGCCAGCGACAGGACCAAAGTCAGATTGATCAGCAGCATGCTGATCAGCCCGACCCGATCGGGAACGTAGGGCACCAGTCCGGTCAGAAGGGCATAGGTGGCGCACCCCGACACCACCGCCAGGATCGCGACGCCGAAAGCCAATTGCGAGGGCCGGGACACCGCGCGCAGACTTGCGCGTCGCTCCGGGAGCGTTGTTTCGTTTGCCATGTCTTCCGTTGCGACCGGCCCCACCCCGACCCGGTTCAAGGGCAGGAGTGTAGCCAAGGCACGGACTGTTGCAAGAATGCTGCGTTACTAATCCGACACAGCGTTTCCGGACGAATTCCAGTAAATCCGCGGGATTGTTCGAGAATTGGCGAAAAAAGATCGGAGCACGTGGCGGCAGTCCCGGGCTCGGGGCGCTGCTACGCTGTCGCTCGCGACCCTGCGCCGTTGGAAGTTATTCGGTGCGGAGGCCCCGAATGACCTCCAACCCCAGATCCCTGATCTTCTTGCGCAGCGTATTACGGTTAAGGCCTAGGAGCTGCGCCGCCCGTATCTGATTGCCGCGCGTCGCCGCCAGGCAGATCGAGATCAGCGGCCGTTCCACTTCCTGCACCACCCGGTCGTAGACGCCTGCCGGCGGAAGCTTGTCGCCCTGAGCCAGGAAATACTGGGTGAGATACTGCTCAACCGACGCGGCCAGCGATTGCGGCCCCTCACCTTCATCGGCGGCGAAGGTTCTGGCCGGCTCCTTCAGTTCGGCGCTGACCGCAGCGGCGGAAATCACATCGCCCGACTGCAGCACCGCCAGACGGCGGATGAGGTTTTCCAACTCGCGCACATTGCCCGGCCAGCGATGCCGCCGCAGCAGATCCAGCGCTTCATTGTCCAGCGTCTTGTGCGGCAGGCCTTCATCCTCGGCCTTGCGCAGGAAATGGCGCACCAAGTCGGGAATATCCTCCACCCGCTCGCGCAGCGGCGGCAGGCGCAGCGGCACGACATTGAGGCGGTAATACAGGTCTTCGCGGAACAGACCCTGGCTGATGAGCTGGCGCAGGTCCTTGTTGGTGGCGGCGATGATGCGCACATCGGTCTTGATCGCGGTGCGCCCGCCCACGGTGGTGTATTCACCCTGTTGCAGCACGCGCAACAGCCGCGTCTGCGCTTCCAGCGGCATATCGCCGATTTCGTCCAGAAACAGCGTGCCGCCTTCGGCCTGTTCGAAGCGGCCGATGCCCCGGTTGGTGGCGCCGGTGAAAGCGCCGCGCTCATGGCCGAACAACTCGCTTTCCACCAACTCCTTAGGAATGGCGGCCATATTGACGGCGACGAAGCTGCCATGACGGCGCTTGCCATAATCGTGCAGGGCGCGCGCCACCAGCTCCTTGCCGGTGCCGCTTTCGCCCATGATCATCACGGTCAGGTCGGTCTGGGTCAGGCGCGCGATGACGCGGTAGATTTCCTGCATCGCCGGCGAACGGCCGATCAGCGGCAGCTTTTCCTCGCCGGTTTCCGCAACGCCGGGCCGCGCCTGGGGGCTGACCAGTGCGCGCGCCACCACGCTGGTCAGTTCCTTCAGGTCGAACGGCTTGGGCAGATATTCGAATGCACCGCGCTCCGCCGCCGTGATCGCGGTCAGCAGCGTGTTCTGCGCGCTCATCACCAGGATCGGAAGATCGGGCCGCATGCGCTTGATGCGCGGGATCAGGTCGAATCCGCTTTCATCGGGCAGTACCACGTCGGTGATGACCAGGCTGCCCTCGCCCGCCGATACCATGCGCCACAGGCCCGCCGCGGTGCCGGTGGTGCGCACGTCGTAACCCGCGCGGCCCAGCGCCTGGTTCAGTACGGTGCGAATAGCGCTGTCGTCGTCGCAGACCAGAATTGTCGCGGCCATCAGATGTCCTCCGCCCGCGCCTTGGGCAACAACACACGAAACATGGTGCGCCCCGGAACGGAGTCGCATTCGATCACGCCACCATGATCGCCGACGATTTTGGCCACCAGCGCCAGCCCCAGGCCGGAGCCGCGCACCTTGGTGGTGACGAAGGGATCAAAAATGTGCGGCATCAGGTCAGCCGGCACGCCCGACCCGTTGTCGCGCACGGTCACTTCCAGCGGCAGCGAAACGCGCTCGCCCGCCAGACCGGCGCCGAACTTCACGCCGGGGCGATAGCCGGTGGTCAAAGTTATCTCGCCGCCCGCTTCCGGCAGCGCGTCGGAGGCGTTGCGGACCAAATTCAGGAACACCTGGATCAACTGATCGCGGTCGCCGGAAACCGGCGGCAGGGACGGGTCGAAACTCTCGATGATGGTGACGCCACGCGCAAAACCCGATTCCGCCACCTTGCGCACCCGGTCCAGCACTTCGTGGATATTGACGGGATGGCGCGCGAAGGCGCGCGTATCGCCGAAGCTTTCCATGCGATCGATCAGCCCGCGGATACGGTCGGTCTCCGCGATGATGAGCTGGGTCATTTCCCGTTCGCTGGGGGCCAGCGCTTCTTCAATCAACTGCGCGGCGCCACGAATGCCGGCCAGCGGATTCTTGATCTCATGCGCCAGCACCGCGGCCATGCCGTGCATCGAGCGCACCGCGCTGCGCGACATCAACTGGCGATCCATGCGCTGGGCCAGGCTGCGTTCCTGAAAGGTCAGCAGCATGGCGCCTTCGGGATCGGGCACCGGCGTCACCGTCACATCGGCGACGCGTTCGCCATGGCGCGGGGTGGAAAGATCAATGTCGCGCTCGGCGGCCGAGGCATTGCGCGCGGCCGCCTGCTCCACCAACTGAAACAGCGGCGAATGCTGCGCCAAAAGGTCGGACAAAGTCTGCTTGCGCAGAATGGTCAGCCCGGTGTCGAAGAATTGCTCGGCGGCGGGATTGGCGTACAGCACTTCCATTTTGCTGCTTAGCAACATGATGGGCATGGGCAGCGCATTGGCGATAGTGCCGGAACCGGTTGGTTCAAAGGGCGCCGTCCGTAACTGCTGGAGAATACCGGCCAATTTGTGCCTATTGTTTATGCAATGAAATCCTGTGTCGATAATATAGGCAAATCTGGGCTTCGCAACAATTTATCGCAGTTGCTCACTGGGAATGTTAGGCAGAAGACGGATTTTTGCCCGGAACGCCTATGGCCCGCCTCGCCGTCCTGATCGTTGCCGCCGGAAAAGGCGAGCGCGCGGGGACGGAACTCCCCAAGCAATATGAGCCCCTGGCTGGCCAGCCGATGCTGCGCCGGACGGTGCGGGCGTTTGACGGACTGCCCGTGCAGGTCGTGATCGGCCCGGGCCAGGAAGAACTGGCCGCCAGGGCGCTGGCGGGCCTGGACCTGCCCCGCCCCGTCCCCGGCGGCGCGACCCGGCAGGAATCCGTGCGGCGCGGCCTCGATGCCCTGGCCAATGACCCGCCGGACTTCGTGCTGATCCATGACGCGGCCCGCCCGCTGATCTCGCGCAAGACCATCAACGATGTGGTCGCGGCGCTGGAAGCCGGCGCCGATGGCGCATTGCCCATGGTGGCCGCTGCCGACACGCTGCGCCGGCGCGGCGATGACGGCCGCTGGACCATCGTGCCGCGCGAAAATCTTTACCGCGCCCAAACCCCGCAAGGCTTTGTCTATGCCAAGATCGCGGCAGCACATCACGCCCATGCGGCGCAGGACGTAACCGACGATGTCGCGCTGGCCGAACTGGCGGGCTTGAAAGTGGAAATGGTCGAAGGCGAAGAGAAGAACATCAAAGTGACCCGGAAGGAAGATTTCGCATTGGCCCAAAGCTTGATCGGCGCGGGCGATGTGCGCACCGCCACCGGCTATGACGTGCACAAATTCACCGACGGCGATCACATCTGGCTGTGCGGGTTGAAAGTGCCCCACAGCCACGGCCTGGAAGGTCATAGCGACGCCGATGTCGGCCTGCATGCCATCACCGACGCGCTTTTGGGCTGCATCGGCGAAGGCGATATCGGCCAACACTTTCCGCCGACCGACGAACGTTGGCGCGGCGCGGCCTCGTGGAAATTCCTCGACCATGCCGCAGCGCTGGTGCGGGACAAGGGCGGCGTCATCAACCATGTCGATGTCACGCTGATCTGCGAGCGGCCCAAGGTCGGGCCGCACCGCGATGCGATGAAAGCCAGGGTCGCGGAGATTCTGAAAATCGACGTTTCGCGCGTCAGCGTGAAGGCGACGACCACCGAAGGCCTGGGCTTTACCGGCCGCCGCGAAGGCATCGCGGCCCAGGCGATTGCGACCGTCAAGCTGTGAGGGCTTCCACCGTCATCGCGTCGGTGTTGGGCATCGGCTATTTCAAGATAGCACCCGGCACGGTCATGAGTGCGGTTGCGGTGCCGCTGGCATTCCTGATCGCTTCGCAGGGCGGAAGCATCGCGCTGTTCGCCGCCAGCTTTCTGGCATTTGGCGTTGGTGTGTGGGCGTGCGGCGACCATGTCCGCGCCAACGGCTGTGAAGACCCGTCCGAATGCGTGATCGACGAGCTGGCCGGGCAATGGCTGGCCTGCGCTTTCGCCGTCCTGCCGCTTGCCGGCACCGGCGCTTTGTTCCTGCCCGCCTTTGCGCTGGCATTTGTCCTGTTCCGGTTGTTCGACATCTGGAAACCCTGGCCGGTATCCTGGGCCGATCAGAAGCTGGAAGGTGGCTTTGGCGTGATGGCTGATGACATGCTGGCGGGACTGATGGCCGGAATTGTCGTCATTGTGATGCGCATGGAAGTGCCGTTATGATTTTTTCCAGTGAACTGCGCGCACGCGCCTTTACCCTGGTGGGAGAGCTGCGTGCCAAAAGCCTGAAGCTGGCAACCGCCGAAAGCTGCACCGGCGGGCTTCTCGCCGGTCTGTTCACGGAGATTGCGGGCTCGTCCGACGTATTTGAGCGCGGCTTCGTCACCTATTCCAACGACGCCAAGCACGAATTGCTCGGCGTGAGCACGGCACTGCTGGAAACCCATGGCGCGGTTTCGCAAGAGGTCGCGCTGGCCATGGCACAGGGCACCCTCGCACATTCCCGTGCCGACCTGGTCATCGCGGTCACCGGCATCGCCGGTCCGGGCGGCGCGACGGAAACCAAACCGATTGGCCTCGTCCATGTCGCCATCGCCCGCAAGGACGGCGCTGTGACGCATCGCGTTTTCGAATTCGGCGATATCGGCCGCACCGAAGTGCGTCTGGCGACGCTGGATGCGGCGATGACGCTACTGTCCGAGTTTGTTTGACGCTGCGAGCTGGTCGTGCGCGACCTGCTGCAACGCCTTTGTCTGCGCTTTGGAAAAGCCCATATCGTCCGCCACCGTTTCGTTCTCGCCCAGCGATAGCGGATCCTTGCCCGTCACCCGCCCGAACACGAGCAGCGCTTCCAGGTAATAGCCATAGACGCTGCCGTGATAATGGTCATGCGTCCACAGATCGACCTTGCCGGGCGCGATGCCGTCATAGGGATTGTCGTCGGCCACGCCCGCGGCAAAGGCGCGATTCCAGGCCAGGCCCACCGGTACCACGCCGGTCGCCTTGGCGTTCCGCGCGGCCAGCGCGTACCCGGCCGCCACATCGATGCCCATCTGGGTGATCGGTTTGCCGGTCCAGGGCTTGGCAGGCGGATAGGTCTGGTCTGCGCGGCTCCAGGTGGCGGTCAGCCAGATATCGGCTTTCGCATTCCGGGCGCGGAACATGTCGGTGATCTGTTTGGCCGACGACACTAGTAGCGCCGGATTGCCGGGATTGTCCTGATCCAGCGTGGAATAGCCGTGCATCACCACCACGTCCCAGGGCTTGTCGATCAGCGCGCGCTTTTCGGCGTAATGGAAATCCAGCCCCTTGCCGCCCACGGTTTCGACGCTGACGTCATAAGCAAGGCCCGCCTGCTGGGTGAAAGACTTGAAGATCGCGGGCACGCCACCGACGCGCTTGCCTTTTGCATCGGGACCGTTGAGGTCGGTGACGGTTTCGGCCTTGTAACGATGCGCGGGCGACCCCGCGCCGAAGGTAAAGCTGTTGCCGACGAACAGGGTCTTGCTTGCTTTTTCCTGGGCCTGAACCGGTGTCGCCAGCAGCAGCGCGGCGATCAGAAGCATTCTTTTCATGCGGTGTTCCCCTCTTTTATGTTCTTGGCCCGCGCCTCGAAGGCGTCGGTCATTTTCAGCATCGCCTTTTCGAATTTGGCGCCTGCCATGCTGTGCAGCAAGCGGCTCTTGAATTCGAACTGGATCGAGAAAGCGATGTCGCAGCCCTCGCCGTTCGGCGTGAAGTGCCAATGATTTTCCAGAACCTTGAACGGCCCGCTGGTCTGGGAAACATCCACCCGGCGCTCCACCGGATCGAGAATGACCTGACTGGTATAGCGTTCGCGCAGGGCACCGTAGCCCACCGCCATTTCCGCCATCAGCCGGTTATCGCCGCGCGACAGCACGCGCAACGCGACGACCCAGGGCAAAAACTGCGGATATTTCTCGACGTCGGATACGACCGCATACATCAGCTCCGCCGGATAAGGGACGAAGCGGGTCTCGCGGTGGGAAATCACGCCCTGGCGGCCTGCTGGCTGAGGCGCGCAGCCTTCAGTTCCGCGAAGTCGCTGTCGGCGTGATAGGAGGAGCGTGTCAGCGGCGACGCCGACACCATCAAAAATCCCTTGGCGCGGGCGATGCTTTCGAGGCTGGCAAATTCCTCCGGCGTCCAGAAGCGTTCCAGCTTAGCGTGCTTTTTTGTCGGCTGCAGATACTGGCCGATGGTGAGGAAATCGACCTTGGCAGCGCGCAGATCGTCCATCACTTGCATGATCTCCTCGCGCGTTTCGCCTAAGCCCACCATCAGGCCGGACTTGGTGAAGCCGGTCGGCATCAATTCCTTGGCCCGCTCCAACAGGCGCAGCGAGGTGAAGTAGCGCGCGCCGGGGCGAATCTTGAGATACAGCCTCGGCACGGTTTCCAGATTGTGGTTGAACACTTCAGGTTGCGCCGCCATCAGGACTTCAATCGCGCCATGCTTGCGCAGGAAGTCGGGCGTCAGCACTTCGACCGATGTGCCGGGGCTGGTGGCATGGATGGCGTTGATCACGCGCGCAAAATGCTCCGCCCCGCCATCAGGAAGGTCATCGCGATCCACCGACGTGATCACCACATGCGCCAGGCCCAGGGTCTTGACGCCATTGGCAACATTGGCGGGCTCATCGGTATCGAGCGGCGCCGGCAGGCCGGTCTTCACATTGCAGAAGGCGCAGGCGCGGGTGCAGGTGTCGCCCATGATCATCATGGTGGCGTGGCGCTTGGTCCAGCACTCCCCGATATTCGGGCAAGCCGCTTCCTCGCACACCGTCTTCAGATTGTTGGCGCGCACCACTTCGCGCGTCGCCACATATTCCCTGGACACCGGCGCCTTGACGCGAATCCAGTCCGGCTTGCGCTGGATGTCGTTGTCCGGACGGTGGGCCTTTTCCGGGTGGCGCGCCTTGGAAACGGTGTCGATGACGGTGGTCATGGCCCCAGATATAGCCGCCAAATCCTTGAAAATCATCAACCCTGGTCAGCCGGGCAGCCCTGCACCCCCGGAATAGTCACCTAATGGTCCCGGACCGAACCGTCGAAGCTGTCCCACATTTCCGGAAACTCCCATTCGGGCACGCCGCGCTCATTGTCGATCAGGTTGTTGTCCAGCTCGATCCCCAGGCCGGGGCCATCGAAATTGCCCGCCAGCACGACATGACCTTCGGTCATGGTCAGCGGCTTCTTGATGTAGCTTTTGCCGAGATAGCTGCGCTGGACATCGGGCCGTCCCACAGCCGCCTGCAGGCTGGGCAGTTCGTGCGCCAGGAAGTTGGGGATCGCCGCGCAGACATGCATCGAGGCCACCGCGCCCACGATGCCTTCTCGGGCATGGGGCATCATGGCCGCATAATAGGCGTCTCCCAGCGTCGCGATCGCCTTCAGCTCGGTGATGCCGCCGCAATGGGTGATGTCTGGCTGCAGGATCGAGGCTGCTCCCGCCTGCAGCAACTCGCGAAACTGATACTTGCTGACCATCCGTTCCCCGGTGGCAAAGGGAATATGCGTCTTCTTCGCCATCTCGGCCATCAGCGGCAGGTTCTGGTGCTGGATCGGTTCTTCAAACCACCAGGGCTGGAGTTTCTCCATCGCCTTGATGATCACCATCGCCACCTGCGGCTGGTGATCGGCATGCATCTCGATGCCCAGATCCACCTTGGGGCCGACCAGATTGCGGATGGCTTCGACCTTTTCGACGAAGCCCTGGATGAAGTCCGGATTTTCCGAATAGCGCGACAGCCGCCCGCGGCTGCGACTGACGCTGGTCTTGAGCGACGTGTACCCTTCTGCCAGCACCTTCTTGGCCTCTTCCACGCTTTCGGCTTGGCCATAAACGCGGATGCGGTCGCGGCTGGGCCCGCCCAAAAGGTCATAGACCGGCGTGCCCAGCGCCTTGCCCTTGATGTCCCACATGGCGATGTCCACCGCCGATAGCGCGCTGGTGAGCACAATGTCGCCGCGATAAAAAGCGTGGCGATAAATCGCCTGCCAGTGATGCGCGGGCTGGCGCGGGTCTTTGCCGACAAGATACGGCTCCAGTTCCTTGATCGCCGCCATCACCGTGCTGATGCGCCCCTCCACCGTGCCCTCGCCGATCCCGATGATGCCGGCATCGGTGTGCATCTTGACGAAGATGGTGCGCAGCGAATGGACCGGAATGATCTCCAGCCGGGTGATCTTGATGGCATCCCGCGGGCTGACCATGGCGCGGGCATTGTTGAGCGGCTGGGCGCTCACCGGGGCGCGTTCGGCTGCCAGCAACCCGGCCATGCCCAGGCCCATCGTCATCATCCAGTGGCGGCGTGAGTGGGTCATGGCGCGTCCCTCAAGGATTTATGTCCTAAAGCCCCGATCGCATTGAACTGGATCGACTTATTGTGCGTTGGCCTTACGGAACCTATTTGGAGACCAACATGGTCGCTCGCGCCACCCTCAAACCTCGTCGCCGGGCCGTCCGGGCGGTGGAAAAAGCCCGACATTCCGTCACCGTCCCGTCTTTGCTGACCGTTGCCGCCCGCTTGGCCCTCAGCCGCCCGGCCAAAGCCGCCTATGTCACGGTCGGCGCCGTCGGCCTGGCGGCCCTTGCCGTGGCTCTGATCGGGCCCAAGCGGCTGGAACAGGAAGTCCTCAAGCCGCTGCGTGGCGCGATCGAGCCCAAGGCAGAAAAAATCTGGGCGGATTCCCAAGGTCTTCGCGAGCAGATCGCCGGCATGTTCCAGTCCGCGACGCCGGCAGGACGCGAAAAACTGGCCCGCAATTTCCAGAGCTGGATCGGGCATTTCCGCGCCACATAGGCTTCAATTACGCTAAGACTCGCTTCCATTCCTTTTGGAAGCGTCCATGTCGCTTAATCCGGAAACGCTGCGCCTGAAGCCTTTCGACATGGCATCGGCGCGGCGTTCCATTTTTCAGTCCGTGGTCGACGCGCGCCGCGATTTCGGCGGCAGCACGGTGGCGCTGGTCGATGGCGACGACCGCTCGCTCACCTATGACGACATTGTCCGCGGCAGCTTCGCGCTGGGCTCCGCACTGAAAGCCGGCACCCGCGCGGGCGAGTGTGTCGGCGTGATGCTGCCGACCGGCGCGGCCGGAACGCTGGCTTTCCTGGCGCTGTCGGCCTTCGGGCGCATTCCCACCATGCTGAATTTCACCTCCGGCGTGGCAGGACTGAAAAGCGCCCTGCGCACCGCCCAGGTGAAGCGCATCGTCACCGCCCGCCGCCTGATCGAAGTGGCGGGCCTGCATGAGCTGATCGCCGCGCTTTCCGGTACCGAGATCGTGTACCTGGAAGATGTGCGCAAGAACCTGTCGCTGGCCGACAAGCTGACAGCGGTGACCGGAAAGCTGGTGCCGTCCCTGTTGGCCTCGCGCCCGGATCCCAAACAGACCGCCGTGATCCTGTTCACCTCCGGCACCGAGGGCGAGCCCAAGGGCGTGGCGCTGAGCCATGAGAATATCCTGGCCAATGTGGCACAGGTGCTGTCGCGTGTGGGCCACTCCACCGCGGACGTGATGTTCAACCCGCTGCCGATTTTCCATTGTTTCGGCCTGACCGGCGGCACCATCCTGCCGCTGATCGCGGGCATGAGAGTCATCAGCCATCCCTCGCCGCTGCAGCCCAAGGAAATCGTGCGCCGCGTCGGCCAATTCCGCGCCACCATCCTGCTGACCACCGACACGTTCATCACCCAATATGCCCGTGCCAGCGATGGCGACGAACTGACCTCTTTGCGCATGGCGGTGTGCGGCGCCGAGCGCCTGCGCGATGAAACCCGCGCCTTCATCCGCCGCAAGTCCGGCATCACCCTGCTGGAAGGCTATGGCGTCACCGAAACCGCGCCCGTGGTCGCGGTCAACCAGATCGAGACCAACCGCCCCGGCAGCGTCGGCCAGTTGATGCCCGGCATGGAAGCGCGGCTGGAACCAGTCGAGGGCATTCCCGGCGCAGGCAGACTGTTCCTGCGCGGACCCAATGTCATGCTGGGCTATATCAAGCCCGACGCGCCGGGCAAGATCGTCCCGCCGGAAGACGGCTGGCATGACACCGGCGATGTGGTGGCGATGGATGAAGATCGCTTCATATCCATTCGCGGACGGCTCAAGCGTTTCGCCAAGATCGCGGGCGAAACCGTTTCGCTGGCGGTGGTGGAAAATATCGCCGCCGCGCTGTGGCCCGACAATGCCCATGCCGCCGTTGCAATCCCCGATGGCCGCAAGGGCGAACTGATCGTGCTAGTCACCGACGCCAGGGAAGCCGACCGCATGGAGCTGCTGACCTGGGCGCAGAACCATGGCGTCTCCGAATTGGCGGTGCCCCGGCGGGTGCTGCATGTGCAAGACATTCCGCTGCTGGCCACAGGCAAGACCGACTATGTTTCGGTGGGCAAGATGGCGATCGCGCAAAGCTGATCGCGGACGACCGCAGAATCGCATTCTCGCCCGCAGGATTCCCGCCGCCGCGACACCGGCTTTCCCGACCTGCCCAGCGCCCCGTAATCCGCGATTGAGAGGCAAAAACTCCGCGGAAACCCTGGTTTTTGCGAGCAAGATTGACAATCATTATCAGAAACGGAATTATCTTTGCGGCTGCAAATTGCTCTCACACGGATCGCTTGGAATGATCGTCTGCGTCTGCAATAGACTGAACGAACAGCGCGTCGGCGCCGCCATTTGCAGCGGTGCATCCTGTGCTGACGAAGTCTATGCACGCTGCGGCGTGAGAAAGAATTGCGGACGATGCCAGGAAACGATCGAAGGAATGCTGGAGCAAAGTCGCGAGGCGCTGTCGCTGGCGGCGGAGTAGCTCCCGGCCCCGAGCCCCACGCTTCGGTTCAAGGTGACCCGGTCACCGTCCAGTTCCTGAACAAAGTTCTCAAGAACGAACTCACCGCGATCAATCAGTATTTCCTGCATTCGCGGATGCTGGCCGACTGGGGCCTCAGCATCCTGGCGAAGAAGGAATACGAAGAATCCATCGACGAAATGAAGCACGCCGACAAGCTGATCAAGCGCGTGCTGTTTCTGGGCGGCCTGCCCAACCTTCAGGACCTCGGCAAGCTGATGATCGGCGAGAATGTCGGCGAAGTCCTCAAGTGCGACCTCTCGCTGGAATTCATGGGCCTGCCCGACCTGAAGATGGCCATCGCGCATTGCGAAACGGTCAAGGATTATATCAGCCGCGAGCTCTTCACCCACATCCTGGAGAGCGAAGAAGAGCATATCGACTGGCTGCAGACGCAGTTGCGCCTGATCGAGCAGATGGGCATGGAAAACTTTGTCCAGCTCCAGACCGAACCGAACGCAAGTTAACCCTCACGCACGGCCCTTTTGACTACTGGCGTTGTCGCATTCTTTCCGCGTGGCTAGCTAGAACTCGGCTTCAAGCTCTTCGATGCCGGCTTTTTCGGTGCGGGCGGCTTCGGTCCATTCCAGCATTTCGGGCAGGTTCAGGATCGTCTCGCAATAATCGGCGCACGCCCGGTCGAGCTTGACGTCATAGGTGGCAAAGCGCGTCGCCACCGGCGCGTACATCGCGTCAGCCAGGCTGGGGCTGGCGCCAAACAGATACGGCCCGCCATATTGTGTCAGGCATTCTCGCCAGATGGTGGTGATGCGTTCGATATCACCCTGCGCCGCCGCCCATATCTTGAAGCCCTTGTAATGAGCCTTGAGATTCATCGGCAGCGCGGAACGCAGATTGGAAAAGCCCGAATGCATTTCCCCCGCGATGGAACGGCAATGGGTGCGCGCCGCCATATCCTTGGGCAGCAAACCGGCCTGCGGGAAATTTTCGTGCAGATATTCGGCAATCGCCAGCGTGTCCCACACTTTCAGGCCATTGTGCGTCAGGCACGGCACCAGAAAGGATGGCGACAACAGCAGCAGCTCGGCGCGCGCGCTGGCATCGTCGCTGGACAGCAGATCCTCCTTGAAATCCAGTCCCGCCATCCGGCACAGCAGCCAGCCGCGCAGGGACCAGGAAGAGTAGTTCTTGGAGGAGATCGTCAGGACCGCGCTCATGGATGTGAGTTTTGGCCGGTTCGGGCGCGTTGACAAGCATTATTTTGCACTGCAGCATACCCCGGTCGGGTACGGTAATGCCGTCGAATCCGGTGAATTGCTTTGTAGACAACGGCCTTGGGGGCCCTGGCGGACGCGGATGATGTACGACGCCTACCAGGCTCAGCAGGACTTTCTCGCGCCCTTCCGCGCGGGCGCAGACCTGATGAAGGCTGCGTTGGGCGATACCCAAGCCGGCCCCGCGGCCAATTACATGTTCCGCAGTTTCGCCGCCGGCGCGGAAATCCTCAGCCGTGCCCACGCGATCCATGACCGGCCTGCCTACAATATCAATCAGGTAACGGTGGCTGGGCATCCGACAGCGGTGCATGAGGAAGTCGCGCTGGCGATGCCGTTCGGGAATCTCGTGCACTTCCGCAAGGAAGGCGTGTCGGGCCGGCCGCGCGTCCTGCTGGTGGCGCCGATGGCGGGCCATTTCGCCACCCTGCTGCGCAACACCGCGCTGGTGCTGCTGGCCGATCACGATGTTTATCTCACCGACTGGAAAAGCGGCCGCGACGTCCCGCTCAGCGAAGGCCGCTTCGGCACGGACGAATATATCGATCACCTGATGGCATTCTTCGGCCATATCGGTCCCGGCGCGCACGGCATCGGGGTCTGCCAGCCCTGCCCGCTGCTGCTGGCCACCACGGCGCTGATGGCCGAAGATGCCAATCCGGTGACGCCCGCCAGCCTGACGCTGATGGCCGGCCCGGTGGACACCAGCATCAATCCCACCAAGGTCAACAAGCTGGCCAACGAACATCCGGTGGAATGGTTCGAACGCAACCTGATCACCACTGTCCCGCGCCGCTATGCGGGCGCGCATCGCCGGGTCTATCCGGGCTTCCTGCAGCTTTCGGCGTTCGTGACCATGAACCTGTCGCGCCATGTGCGCGCGCACATGGATCTGTTCGGGCATATCCTGAAAGGTGAAATCAACAAGGCCGACGCCAACCGAAAATTCTATGACGAGTATTTCTCGATCGCGGACCTGCCATCGGAATTCTATCTGGAGACCGTGCAAAAGGTTTTCCAGGAACAGCATCTGGCAAAAGGAATCCTGACCTATCGCAACCGCAAGGTGGACCCGCGCGCCATCCGCAAGACCGCGCTGCTGACGGTGGAAGGCGAGCGCGACGATATCTGCGGCCTGGGCCAGACCATGGCGGCGCAGGACATCTGCGCCAGCATCAAGCCGTTCCGCAAAAAGCACTATGTGCAGGCGGGCGTGGGCCATTACGGCGTGTTTTCCGGCACGCGCTGGGCGACGCAGATTTACCCGATGGTCCGCAGCACCATCCAGGCCGCCAGCTAGCGCAGCGTATCGTTCAACAGCCAGGCCAGCCGCAGCCCAGCCTTGGCAAGTTGCTGGCGCGTGGCGGGAATTTCCCGGCGCAGATAGTCGTTTGACAGGCGCAGGCTGCGACGCCCCTCCACCATCGGATAGATGCTGTCACGCGCGATGCGGTGGGATTCATGGGCCCATGCGACCGGCGTGCCCGCCTGCCAGGCTTTGCGCTGGGCAGGCGAAACCGACGCCATGATGCTGCCTGCGATCCGCGTTGCGTCACGCCCCATCGCTTCCACCACACGCGTATCCCAGAGCTGATGCAGGTTGGTGCGCCGCCCTTGCAGGCTGATGCGGATATCGTTGCCACCGCGATCCTGATTGTCGGCCGCATGCAGCGGCTGGTGCAGGTCGGCGACGAAATGGATCAGAAAGCGCAGGGCTTCGGCCCGCCGCGCGGCCGGCAGGCGCGCATTGGCCAGCACCTGCCGGCCGCTGACGATCTGGGCCACCACGCACTGTCCGCTGGGGCAATGGCGCCCTGCGACATAGCCCGGCGCGCCCAGCGGAATGTCGACATAATGCCAGCGTCCGGTCTCGGGCCGCTGGTCGCGCACCTCGTCGGCCCAGTTGGCGTCATGAATCAGCATCGCCGGACTGCCCAGCAGCTTGGCCACTTGCGCACGGGCACGCGGCGCCAGTTGCTGCGCGGCGATGGTGGCGATGATCTCATGGCCCTGCGCGCCCCAGGCAAGGGCCGGGACCGGTGACAGCGTCAGCAGCAAAGCGAGCAGGATTCGCATGCCCCATGGAACGGGGGAAATGGCCCAAAGTCCAATGGCAACAAGCCATTACATCTAATTCAGGGTTGCCCGGCCTATAAAGGGGCGGTTATATGATTCACGGACGCGCGTTCGGGGATGGGCGCGAGGGCGAAACTGGGCTGGGATCAGGCGGGTACAGGGTCGGGGGACCCAAGCCAGCCGGTTTCCAACGACAATGGAGCGCCCATTACGGGCCGTATGAGCAAATCCCGCGATAAGAACGCGCGTGCCCGCTTCGGCACCAAGCAGCACACCGTCGTACCCGCCGCGGCGGGAGCCGCCGTCGCAGCCAGTCCGGCCATGGCGATGTGGCGCGACCGGCTGGACGGGGTCGGCGCGGCACTGGCCACCACCGATGGCCGCTGGGCGCTGGTGTCGACATCCGTCACTGCCATGGTCGCTGCCGCCATCGCGCTGTTGGCCATGGGGATGACGCCGGTCTCGCATCCGCTGACCGCGCCCGGCCGTTCGTCCCTGCCCTATGCGCTTTTCACCAAGCTGATGCGGGGCGCCGACGTTCACACCGCCGCCGACAATGCCGACAACGCCAATCCCGCGCCGGGCGTGGAAAGCCGCACCGTCACGCTGGATGCCGGCGACACGCTGGCGGGCATGCTGGAGGATGTCGGGATTTCACGGCAGGACGCCAATTCCGTCGTCACCGCGATGGGCAAGGACTTCAACCCGCGCAGCCTGAAGGCCGGCCAAAGTTTCGACCTCACCTATACGGTGGCCACCATCGATGCGACCGGCGCGCCGCCCAAGCCCGGCAGCCAGCGTACCACCGTGGTGATGGTCAACAAGAAGCCGGTGGTGGTGCCAGTGGAAGCCGAAGACGAAAGCGAGGCCATGCCGGAGGACTCACAGCCGATTTCGCGGCTGCTGTCGCTGCATTTCTCGCCGTCCATCGAAGAAGAAATCACCGTTACCCGCACCACAGACGGCGGCTATACCGCCGAGGTGCAGAAGAAAGAACTTCGGGTGCACCGCCACCGCGCCGGCGCCACGATCAATTCCAGTCTTTATCTCACCGCCATGCAGGCCGGCATTCCCGCCGATGTGGTCGTGGACATGATCCGGATGTTCTCCTACAAGGTCGACTTCCAGCGCGACCTGCAGCCGGGCGACAAGTTCGAAGTCTTTTACGACTATTACTACACGCCAGAAGGCCAGCCGGCGAAGTACGGCTCGATCAGCTATGCGATGATGACCTTGGACGGCAAGCAGATCCCCATGTATCGCTTCCAGCCCGATCCCAACGAACCGCCGGAATATTTCGATACCAAGGGCGAAAGCGCGCGCGGCCTGCTGATACGAACGCCGGTGGACGGCGCGCGCATCTCGTCGGGCTTCGGTTCACGCTTCCATCCCATTCTGGGTTATTCGCGCATGCATCGCGGTGTCGATTTCGCGGTGCCAACCGGAACCCCGGTCATGAGCGCCGGCGCCGGAACGGTGTCCTTCATGGGTCGCACGCGCGGGTATGGCAATCTGGTGAAGATCAGCCACGGCAATGGCTATTCGACCAACTACGCCCATCTGTCACGGTTCGCGCCCGGCATGCGGCGCGGGGCGCGGGTGCGCCAGGGCCAGGTGTTCGCCTATAGCGGTAACACCGGCATGTCGACCGGACCGCATCTGCATTACGAGATCGTGGTCAACAATGCCCAGGTCAATCCGCTGAAGGTCAAGGTGGCGCAGGGCCGCCAGCTTACCGGCCGGCTGCTGAACAGCTTCATCGCCACGCGCGTGGAAATCGACAATGTCGTCGCCAGCATGCCGCTGGAGGCCAAGGTCGCCGACAACGCCACCGATCTGCGGCAGGCCCGCGCGAAATAGACTTTAGTTCAAGGTCGATCCCGGCGGCGGCGCGTCGAACAGCTCGTCGGCAGTCGCCGAAAACTCCTTGCCGTTGACGATCAGGCCGGTTTTGCCCGCACTGACTTGCACGGTTGCACCTTCCGCGATGGCGCCCTCCAGGATCAACTGAGCCAGCGGGTCCTGCAAACGCCGCTGGATCACGCGCTTGAGCGGACGCGCGCCATAGACCGGATCGTAACCGGCATTGCCCAGCCATTGACGCGCCTTTTCGTCCAGCTCCACCGCGATCTTGCGGTCGGCCAGCAGCTTGTCGAGACGGGAAATCTGGATGTCGACAATCTTGTCCATGTTGGACCGCGTCAGGCGATGGAACAGGATGATCTCGTCCAGCCGGTTGAGGAATTCGGGGCGGAAATGGCCCCGCACCGCCTGCATCACCTGCGCCCGCGCCTGCGTCTGGTCACCCTCAAGCCCCAGGAACTCGGTGCCGAGGTTCGAAGTCAGGATGATCACGGTGTTGCGGAAATCGACTGTGCGGCCCTGCCCGTCGGTCAGCCGCCCGTCATCCAGCACCTGCAACAGCACGTTGAAGACATCGGGATGAGCCTTTTCGACTTCGTCGAACAGGATCACCTGATAAGGCCGGCGCCGCACCGCCTCGGTGAGCACACCGCCCTCTTCATAGCCGACATAGCCAGGTGGCGCGCCGATCAGGCGGGCCACGGCATGCTTCTCCATGAACTCGCTCATGTCGATGCGCACCATGGCGGTATCGTCATCGAACAGGAAGTTGGCCAAGGCCTTGGTCAGCTCTGTCTTGCCCACACCCGTGGGCCCCAGGAACAGGAACGATCCTATGGGACGGTTTGGATCCTGCAACCCCGCACGGGCGCGGCGCACCGCGTTGGAAATGGCGCGCACAGCCTCGTCCTGGCCGACGACGCGTCCCGCCAGGTCGGCTTCCATGTGCAACAGCTTTTCGCGCTGGCCTTCCAGCATCTTCTCCATCGGGATGCCGGTCCAGCGCGATACGACGCCCGCAATATGCTCGGCAGTCACAGCTTCTCCTGACAGGGCCGCATCCTTGTTGTCCTCGATGGCCTTGAGCTTGCGCTCGAGGTCAGGGATCACGCCATAGGTCAGTTCGCCGGCGCGGCCGAAATCACCCTTGCGCTGCGCCACTTCCACATCCTGGCGGGCCGCATCCAGCTTTTCCTTCAGGCTCTGAACGTCGGCGACGGATTTCTTCTCTTCCAGCCAGCGGGCGGTCAGCACGCCGGATTCCTCCTCCAGATCGCCCAGTTCCTTTTCCAGCCCGATCAGCCGGTCGCGCGACGCCTTGTCGGTCTCGCGCTTCAGCGCCTCGCGTTCAATCTTGAGCTGCATGATGCGCCGGTCGAGCTCGTCCAGCTTTTCGGGCTTGGAATCGATCTGCATGCGCAGGCGCGATCCCGCCTCGTCCATCAGGTCAATGGCCTTGTCGGGCAGGAATCGATCGGTGATGTAGCGATTGGAAAGCGTGGCAGCGGCCACGATGGCGGAATCGGTGATCCGAACGCCATGATGCAGTTCGTATTTCTCTTTCAGGCCGCGCAGGATGGAGATGGTATCTTCCACCGTGGGCTCGCCCACGAACACCGCCTGGAAGCGCCGCGCCAGGGCAGCGTCCTTTTCCACATACTTGCGGTACTCATCCAGCGTAGTGGCGCCGATGCAGTGCAATTCGCCACGCGCCAGCGCCGGCTTGATCAGGTTGGAGGCGTCCATCGCGCCATCGGCCTTGCCGGCGCCGACCAGCGTATGCATCTCGTCGATGAACAGGATGATTTCGCCATTGGCGCCGGTGACTTCGTTCAGCACGGCTTTCAGCCGCTCTTCGAAGTCGCCTCGGAACTTGGCGCCCGCGATCAGTGCTCCCATGTCCAGCGCCATCAACTTGCGGTCGCGCAAGGATTCCGGCACGTCGCCATTGACGATGCGCAGCGCCAAGCCTTCGGCAATAGCCGTCTTGCCGACACCAGGCTCGCCGATCAGCACCGGATTGTTCTTGGTGCGGCGGGACAGGACCTGGATGGTGCGGCGGATTTCCTCGTCGCGCCCGATCACCGGATCCAGCTTGCCGCTGCGCGCCAACTCGGTGAGGTCGCGGGCATATTTCTTGAGCGCATCATAGGCGTTTTCCGCCGTGGCGCTATCGGCGGTGCGGCCCTTGCGCAGGTTCGCAATCGCACCGTTGAGCCCTTGGGCGGTGACGCCGGCTTCTTTCAGGATTCTTGCGGGCTCGGTGCCGGCCGCCAAAGTCAGCGCCAGCAGCAGATACTCCGCCGTGACGAAACTGTCGCCAGCCTTCTTGGCAACGCTTTCCGCATTGTCGAGAAGCTTGGCAGTGTCCTGGCCCAGATAGACCTGCCCCGAACCGCCCTGCACCTTGGGCAGCTTCTTCAGCGCCGCTTCGACGCCGGTCCGCACGCTCTTGTCGTTGCCACCACTGGCATTGATCAGCCGCGCCGCCAGACCTTCCTCGTCATCGATAAGGACCTTCAGCAGGTGCTCGGGCACAAACTGCTGGTTGCCCTCGCGAACTGCCAGGCTTTGCGCCGACTGAATGAACCCGCGCGCGCGCTCGGTGAATTTCTCGATATCCATGCTCTCTCCCGAAACGGCCCCTTACGGCAGCCGATCCTAACGCGGCCTCTCTGGGAGCGCCGCTTTCGGGTGAGATATGGGTGCAGGGGAACCGGGGCGCAAGACCCCGGCCCATCCGGTCTTTTACGGACTAGGAGGCCTCGGCCTCTTCACTCTCTTCCTCACTGGCGCCTTCGGCCAGGGAGAAGGAAGCGCCGCTGCCATTCTGCGGCTGCGTTTGCGCGGCAAGCTGGGGCTGTGCCTGGCCTTCCGCAGGGCGCGGATTCTGCGCTGCCTGCTGGGCCTGATACTGGGCCTGCTGGGCGGCCGCGGCGGCCATGATGCGGTAATAATGTTCCGCATGCTGAAGATAGTTCTCGGCCATCACGCGGTCGCCACTGGAATTGGCGTCGCGGGCGAGCTGCAGATATTTTTCGTACACATGGCTGGCCGAGCCGCGAATCTTGATTTCCGGTCCGCTGGAATCATAGGTGCGGTTGGGATTGAAGCCGCCACCGCCGCCGCCATTGTTGTTGCCGCCGCCGCCACCACCACCATGTTGCGGCCTGCGGCCGCCTCTACGTGAGCGTTTCACTGTAAGCCCTTCCTTGGCCGCTGCCCGTGATGCGCGACGCGCACCCACGGTAAACCGGCATACTTTGGTCGCTTTGAGTCCCCTGCCCGGCCGCGTTGTTTTTTCGCGTCACCAGCTCAGCCGCGGCTGCCTTTGCATCCCGCGGGAGGGATCATCCCCGATCCCTATCCTCATGAAATTAGCCCAAAGTCCGCACTTTTCCAAGCCAATCCTCAGGCACGGCGCAGGACAAGACACCGCGGAATGCCCGCGAGATCGGGCGCAATCGCCACGATTTCCAGCTCCGGGAACAACAGTTCCAAGGCGGTTTCCTGGCCAATCCCGAATTCCAGGAGCGCCAACCCGCCCGGTTTGAGGATGCCCGGCAAAAGCCCGGCCAGCCCGCGATAGGCATCCAGACCGTCTGCGCCGCCGTCCAGTGCCGCCCGTGGTTCATGGCGGGACACGTCTGGCGCCAGCGATTCGATGTCGGCGGAGGGAATGTAGGGCGGGTTGGAAAAGACCAGGTCGAAAGGCCCGCTGGCAGCATTCCAGTCCGTGGCGCGGATTTGGGCGCGGGTGCCGACCAGGCGCGCGGCGTTGGCGCGCGCGAACGAGAAAGCCTGAGGCGCGGATTCAAAGCCGATGCCCGTGGCGTTGGGAAACTCCGTCAGCGCCGCCACCAGAATGGCCGCAGAACCCGCGCCCAGATCGGCGATATGCAGCGGTGCCTGCTTGTCGGCAACCAGGCGCAGCGCCTGCTCGATCAGCGTTTCGGTGTCGGGGCGCGGGATCAGAACGCCGGGACCAACGTCGAATTCCAGGCTCCAGAATTCCTTGCGCCCGGCGATATAGGCAAAGGGTTCATGCGCGGCGCGGCGAACGACGAAAGACGCGAAAGCCGCGCTTTCCTGCGGCGATGGCGTGGCGGTCAGGCTGGCGTCGCGGCTAACGTTCATGGCACGGGCCAGGAGCAGCCGCGCTTCGCGGCGCGGGTTTTCTATACCCGCCGCAGCCAGCGCCTGTGTGGCGTCTTCCAGCCTCAAGTATCCGATGCCTCGAACTCGGCCAGGCGATCGGCCTGGTCCTGCGCCACCAGCGCATCGACGATTTCGCCCAGCTCATCCCCGCTCACGATGCGCGACAGGTTGTAGAGCGTGAGGTTGATGCGGTGATCGGTGACGCGCCCTTGCGGATAATTGTAGGTGCGGATGCGCTCGCTGCGGTCGCCCGATCCCACAAGGCTCTTGCGCTCGGTGGCGCGTTCGGCATCCACCCGCTTGCGCTCGGCGTCATATATCTTGGCCTTCAGCAAGGTCATCGCCTTGGCCTTGTTCTTGTGCTGGGATTTTTCTTCCTGCATCGCCACCACGGTATTGGTAGGAAGATGGGTGATGCGCACCGCACTGTCGGTCTTGTTGACATGCTGTCCGCCCGCACCCTGCGCCCGGTAGGTGTCGATGCGCAGATCCTTGTCATGGATCACGATATCGACATCCTCGGCTTCCGGCAGCACCGCCACGGTGGCGGCGCTGGTATGGATACGTCCTTGCGTTTCGGTGGCAGGCACGCGTTGTACCCGGTGCACGCCGCTTTCGAATTTCAGCTTGGCGTAGACACCGCGCCCTTCCACTTCCAGCGTGGCGTCCTTGTAACCGCCCAGCTCACTTTCGGAGAGCGACAGGACTTCCGTCTTCCACCCCTGCTGCCCGCAATAGCGCTGATACATCGACAGAAGATCGCCCGCGAACAGGGCCGCTTCGTCGCCGCCGGTGCCGGCGCGGATTTCCACGATGGCCGACGATGCGTCCGCCGCATCGCGGGGCAAAAGCTGGATTTTCAGGTCGCGGTCGAGCACGGCGATGCGGGCGCGCAGGTCGGCACGTTCCTGCTCCGCCATGCCGCGCATCTCCGGGTCCGTTGCCGGATCGGCGATCAGCGCCTCGGTTTCTTCCAACTGCGTCTGGACGCTGCGATATTCGCGCGTCGTCTCGATCACCGGCCCAAGCTCGGCATGTTCGCGGCTGAGCTTGACGAAGGCAGCGCCGGACGCGCCGGACGCCATTTCGCTTTCGATGGCGGAAAAACGGTCGAGCAGACGCTCAAGTTTTGCGGCGGGGATCATGAAGCGACGCTACTGCGCGGCTTCGAGCGGCGCTCCACGTTGCGCCTCGATCTCGGCGGCCTTCTTTTCGCAAAGCTCGACGATGTGCTCCACCAGGTTCGGATTCTCGATGCGGTAGGACGGCACGCCGTTGAGATAGACCTGGCCATGGCCCTTGCCCGCGCCGCCGCCGGTGAAGCCGATATCGGTTTCCTTGGCTTCGCCCGGACCGTTGACCACGCAGCCGATGATCGAAAGCGACATGGGCGTGGAGATGTGCTTGAGCCGCTCTTCCAGCGTCTTGACCGTGTCGATCACATTGAAGCCCTGGCGGGCGCAGGACGGGCAGGAAATGATGTTCACGCCGCGATGGCGCAGATTGAGCGACTTGAGAATGTCGAACCCGACGCGCACCTCTTCCACCGGATCGGCGGACAGCGAAACGCGGATGGTGTCGCCGATGCCGCTCCACAGCAGCATGCCCATGCCGATGGAGGACTTCACTGTGCCGGAGATCATGCCGCCGGCCTCCGTGATGCCGACATGCAGCGGGCAATCGATCGCTTCCGACAAGGCCTGATAGGCAGCCACCGCCAGGAACGGGTCCGACGCCTTCACCGAAATCTTGTACTCGCGAAAATCCAGGTCATCGAGAATCTTGGCGTGGTTCAGCGCGCTTTCCACCATCGCTTCGGGACAGGGCTCGCCATACTTTTCCAGCAGGTCGGATTCCAGCGAACCGGCATTGACGCCGATGCGCATCGAGCAGCCATGATCCTTGGCCGCCTGCACCACTTCGCGCACGCGCGCGGGCGAGCCGATATTGCCGGGATTGATGCGCAGGCAGGCCGCGCCATTTATTGCGGCCTCGATGGCGCGCTTGTAGTGGAAATGAATGTCGGCCACGACCGGGATTTCGCTGGCCTTGGTGATAGCCTTCATCGCCGCGGTGGCATCTTCGTCGGGGCACGACACCCGCACGATATCGGCGCCAGCCTCCACGATGCCGCGAATCTGCTCGATGGTGGCGCGGGCGTCACCGGTGATAGTGTTGGTCATGGTCTGGACCGTGATCGGCGCGTCGCCGCCGACCGGCACCTTGCCAACCATGATCTGGCGCGACTTGCGCCGGTGAATGTCGCGATAGGCGCGAATGCTCATCACTTAGTTCCTTAGAGGGCGTCCCTTAACGGCTATTGAACCGGTCCACCAACGACTGCGGATCGAGGGAGACACGGCCAAGAATCTGCTGCTGCTGCCCGGCGCGGCCAATGGCCTGGCCGTCGAGCATCACTTCCACGGCCCCGGCATTGCTGGTCGCCATGCTCAGGCCCGGTGTGTTGGGCACCTGATAGCTGTCGCCTGCCTTGAGGTCGCGGTTGAGATAGAGCGTGCCGTCGCCGGAACGCACGGTGATGCGGGTGTCGCCACGCGCGCGCAGCACGACGCGGGCGCCGCGGTTCTGCGCCCCGAACACTTCGCCGCTGCCGGCTGCAGGCGCCACGGCCGGCAGGGCGGCGGACTGCGCCGGTGTCTGGGTGGCGCCAGTGCTGGCCGGGGTGGCGGGTGTGGCAAGGCCGGCGGCGGGCGGCGGGGTCGCAGTCGGTCCCGGCGACGGCGCGGTGGCGGCTACCGGATTGTCCGTCGCCGGCGACGGCGTGGCGGTCTGGGCGGGGATCACGATCGGCGCGGGCTGAGGCGGGGCGACGGGACGCCGCTGGGCCAGAACCGGCGCAGGCGGCACCGGCTGACTGGCATCGTTACCCGACGACAGCAGATGCCAGACGCCAAAGACCAGCAGCACGGCGACAACGCCTGCGATGAGGCGCCAGCCCTGCGGTAGACGGCGGCCGTCGTCCTGGTGGATCGGCGCGGGCTCGCGCGATTGTTCTTCGGGGCGGCCGGAAATGTCCTGCTTGAAGCGCTCGACATACTGCGCCGAGTCCAGTCCCAGATGGCGGGCATAGGAGCGCACAAAGCCTATCGCATAGGTCTTGCCCGGAAGATCCTCGAGACGGTCTTCTTCCAGCGCCTCCAGATGATCCTTGCGGATCTTCAGCGCGCGGCTGACTTGTGCGATCTCGTCGCCGCGCCGCAGGCGAGCGGCGCGCAAATCCTTCCCCACCGTTTCCAGCGGGCTTTCGCTGTCGCCGGAAATTTCGCGCAAGTGGATGCGGCGGCGGTTCAGGCCGTCTTTTTCTGCACTGCCGTCATTGTCCAGGGACATTTGTGTAAGTTTGGTCATGGGTTGCCGGCCAACGTTCGCCCCCCGGCGAAACGCGGCTAAATATCTGTCCCGACTATCTTATCCGAACAAGGCCCGCCCGAACAACCGCTGCACTGCAAAAAACCCGGTTCCTTGCCAAAAAACCCTATTTCAGGACGATTCCGCGCTCTGCGGCGAACGCGAACAGCCGGGTCCTGAGGGAATGGTCCACCCGGCCGCACAACCGGTCCACAAACGCCGATACCTCGCCCAGGTGCATGCTGCGAATCATCATCTTGATCGGGCCGATCTGGCCCGGCTGCATCGAGAGGGTCCGTATGCCCAATCCCAGCAGCGCCATGGCGTCCAGGGGCCGCCCGGCCATCTCGCCACACAGGCTGAGATCACCGGAGTTCTCCGCCGCGCTCTGCACGATCAGCCGGATCAGCGTCAGCGAAGCGGGATTGAGATTGTCATAGCGGCGGGCGACGCGCGGATTGGTGCGGTCAACCGCAAAGGCCAGGCTGAGAAGATCGTTCGAGCCGATGGAAACGAAATCGGCGGAGCGCATCAGTTGCGGCAGCATGAAGGCCAGCGCCGGCACTTCCAGCATGGCGCCGACCAGAACCTGTGTCGGCCGGTTCAGGTGCAACAGGCGTGACCGTTCCAGCTCGCGGTCGATCAGGGCGCGGGCGCGGTTGAACTCGTCCACGTCTGACACCATCGGCAGCAGGATGCGCAAGGTGCGCCCCACGCTGGCGGTCAGCATCGCGCGCACCTGATAGCGCAGCAGCGCAGGGCGATCCAAAGCGATACGGATGGCGCGCCATCCCAGCGCCGGATTTTCCTCGCGCTCCCAACGCGCATAGGGCAGCACCTTGTCGCCGCCCAGATCGAGCGTGCGGAACACCACCGGCCTGTCACCCGCAGCGTCGAGAATCTTCTTATAGAACGCCGTCTGGTCCGCCAGCCTCGGCATGGTCTCGCCGATCATGAACTGCAGTTCGGTGCGGAACAACCCGATTCCATCGGCGCCGGACTGGATCAATTGCGGCATGTCGAATTCCAGGCCGGCATTCATCATCAGCTTGATGGGCACGCCATCGCGCGTGACGGCGGGAAGATCGCGCACCGCCGCAAAGCGTGCCTGCGCCTGCACCAGCATGGCGCGCTTTTCTTCAAAAGCCTTGATGATCTCCGGCGCGGGGCGCAGATGCACCTCGCCGACCTCGCCGTCCACCGCGATGGCATCACCGGCGCGGGCGTTGTCGGCAATGCCCTCCAGCGAAGCGACCATGGGGAGGCCCATGGAACGGGCGACGATCGCAACATGGCTCGTGGCGGCGGCCTCTTCCAGCACCAGCGCCACCAGCTTGTCGCGGCCATAATCCAGGAGTTCGGCGGGGCCCATGCCCCGCGCGATCAGCACCGCATTCTGCGGCAAGGCCCGGTCGGAGACATCCTCGCCCGTCAGGTGTCGCAGCAGCCGCCGCGCCAGATCGTCAAAATCGTGCGCGCGCTCACGCAGGATGGGATCGCCCATGCGTTGCACCCGCAGGCGCGTTTCGTCCTGCACGCGTTCCACGGCCGCTTCGGCGGTCAGGCCAGTGCGTACCGCATCGCGCATGCGCTGACGCCAGCCCTGGTCATAGGCGAACAGGCGATAGGTCTCGATCACTTCGCGCCCCTCGCCCGTCAGGTCGAGTTCGCTGGACGACAGCATCTGGTCAACGGATTGCCGCAAAGAGCCGATGGCGTCTTCCAGCCGCTTGAGCTCGTCGACCGGATTGTCGGCGATCATGCGCTCGACCTTCACGCGCGGCTCGTGCAGCACCACGCACCCCACGGCGACGCCGTCCGACAGCCCGTCGCCGACAAATTTGCGCGGCCGGTCGACCCGCAATTCGGGTTCATCCAGCTCCGCAACATTGAAGAAGCCGCCCTGCGCCACGACTTCCGCCAGCACCATGGCGACGGTCTGCAGCGCTTCAACCTCTTCTTCGGCGTAGATCCGCTCGGCCTTGTTCTGCACCGTCAGCACGCCGAACACCTGGCCGCCGCGCACGATGGGCACGCCCAGGAAGGCCTTGAACGGGTCTTCCCCGGTTTCGGGACGGTACGAGAAGTGCGGGTCGGCGGGCGCGTCGGACAGGTTCACCGCTTCGGCGGTTTCCGACACCATGCCGACCAGGCCCTCGCCTTCTTTCAGGCGGGTGTTGTGAACCGCGGCGCGATTAAGGCCTTCGGTGGCGAACAGCTCCAGCACCTTGCCGGCGCGGCGCAGATAGATGGAACAGACTTCCGCCACCATGTTGGAGGCGATCACCGAGACCAGCTTGTCCAGCCGCATCTGGGCAGATGTCTGCTCCGCCATGATTTCGCGCAGGCGGCGCAACAACAGACGTGGGCCGCCACCGGCAGACATTAGCTAACTCCGTTTGAACTGGAGAAAGTATGTATCAGGCGGCGTCCAACTCATAGGCGGAATGCAGCGCCCGAACCGCCAGTTCGACATACTCCTCGGCGATCAGCACGCTGACCTTGATCTCCGAGGTCGAGATCACCTGAATGTTGATGCCCTTGTCCGACAGGGTGCGGAACATGGTCTGGGCCACGCCGGGATGGGCGCGCATGCCGATGCCGATGATGGACACCTTGGCGACGTCTGCCGTGTGAGTGACGTCGCGATAGCCGATGGCCTTGGACTGCGCTTCGATGGCCGCCAGCGCACGGTTCAGCTCGCCGCGGGTGCAGGTGAAGGTCAGGTCGGTGGTTTTGCCGTCTTCCGACACATTCTGCACGATCATGTCAACATTGACGCCGGCATCGGCCAACGGTCCGAAGATGGCGCTGGCGACGCCCGGCTTGTCCGGCACCTTGTGCAGGGTGATCTTGGCTTCGTCGCGGCTATAGGCGATGCCGGTGACCGGTTTCTTTTCCACGATGTCTTCCTCGTCGCAAAGCAGGGTGCCGCCCACATCGGGCGTGAAGGTCGAAAGCACGCGGGTGGGCACCCGGTGCAGCATGGCGATTTCCACCGAACGGGTCTGCAGGACCTTGGCGCCCAGCGACGCCATTTCCAGCATTTCCTCGAAGGCGATCTTTTCCAGGCGGCGCGCCTTGGGAACGATGCGCGGATCGGTGGTGTAGACGCCATCGACGTCGGTATAGATGTCGCAGCGCGCCGCGCTGATGCCGGCGGCAACCGCAACGGCGCTGGTGTCCGAACCGCCGCGGCCCAGCGTGGAGATGCGCGTGCCCGGCGCGACGCCCTGAAAGCCCGCCACCACCGCGACCTCGCCGTTTTCGATAGCCGCCTGCATGTCGGTGGCCGGAACGCCCTCGATCCGAGCCGAGCCGTGCACCGCGCTGGTGTTGATCGGCACCTGCCAGCCCAGCCATGAGCGCGCCTTGATGCCCATCGCGTTCAACGTGATCGCCAGCAGGCCCGCGGTCACCTGCTCGCCGGCCGCCACAACGACATCATACTCGCGCTGGTCGGGAAGCGCTGCCAGGCCCGCCGCATCGGGCCTGGCGGCGTCGTTGGTCCAGGCCACCAGCTTGTTGGTTTCGCCCGCCATCGCGGAGACCACCACGGCGACCTTGTTGCCGCGCTCGACCTCACGCTTCACCAGCGTGGCGACATGGCGGATACGGTCGATGTCGGCCACCGACGTGCCGCCGAATTTCATCGCAATAGTGGCCACGCATGTATTCCCGAAAAGGGGCATTTGCCCGGAGGTTTACGGCGGCCTACATAGACGGGGTCAGGTTCCCGCTCAACCCTGGAAACGGCATGTCCAACTCAGCCTCAATAGACCCCGTGGAAGTGGCCAAATTCTCCGCGATCGCCGCCGAATGGTGGGATCCGGCGGGCAAGTTTGCGCCGCTGCACAAGTTCAACCCGGTCCGGCTGGAATTCATCCGCAATGAAGCCGCTGCCCATTTCGGCCGGGACGCCCGCTCCCTGCGCCCGTTCGAGGGACTCTCCCTATTGGATATCGGATGCGGCGGGGGGCTTTTGTCCGAACCCATGGCGCGGCTGGGATTTGCCGTGACCGGCGCGGACGCCTCGGACCGCAATATCGGCACCGCGAAGGCCCATGCCACCCAGTCGGGCCTGGGCATCGAATACCGGGCCACCACCGCCGAGGTTCTGGTGGACGAAGGCGCCAGCTTCGATGTCGTGCTCAACATGGAAGTGGTCGAGCATGTGGCGGATGTTTCGTCTTACCTGAAGGCCTGCACGCGGTTGGTGAAACCCGGCGGGATCACCATCGTCGCCACCATGAACAAGACGCTCAAGAGCCTGGCCCTGGCCAAGATCGGGGCGGAATATGTGTTGGGCTGGCTGCCACGCGGGACCCATGACTGGAACCGTTTTATTCCGCCGGCGGAGCTTCAAGCATCGCTGGAAGAAACCGGCCTAAGTAATATGAAATTGCAGGGTGTTTCGTTCAACCCGCTGAGCTGGGATTGGCATTTATCGTCCGATGTGGACGTGAACTACATGGTCGTCGCGAATCGCTGAGAAGTATGGATACCCTTCCCTCGCCGCGTCCATACGCTGTCGCTATGGACCGGTTCGCCGGGGATGACTTCACGCTTGGCGTGAAGTCAATTCGCGCCTTCGGGATCGGGCGGCAAGGCCGCGACATCGACACCCTCCTCCGCCAGCTCCTTCGCTTCCTCGAACGTCGCTTCGCCATAGATGTGCCGGTCCGGCGTCTCGCCGTAATGGATCTTGCGGGCCTCGTCGGCGAAGTTCGGGCCGACATAGTCGGCATTCTCCTGCACATACTTGCGCAGGCCGGTGGCGAACTGGCGAAGCTGGCGCGCCTCGGCAGCCTTGGCGCGGGCCGACTTCTTGGTGCCGGAGACGGCGGGCGCCATGACGGCTTTCTCGATC
>Ga0222712_10001193_pt1 | contig 33139 bp, 24 predicted proteins | sample C33_657DmetaG_FD_165043 | JGI IMG/M metagenome (GOLD analysis project Ga0222712, IMG submission 165043) | Estuarine water microbial communities from San Francisco Bay, California, United States - C33_657D | ecosystem: Environmental > Aquatic > Marine > Unclassified | place: USA: California...
TTTGCAACGCCTCTAGGGGGTTTTGTTAGATTTGTTGGTGGAATTATTGGTAGATTTTCTATAATCATTTTAAAGAATCTTCCTAGACTTTTATCTATTGGGAAAAGTTTAACTACAGCAGGATTAAATTTATTAAAAAATCCTTTCGTTGCAGTCCCTGCAGCTTTTGCTGGAATGGGTGTTCTTGCTAATGAAGTAACAGGTCAGAGAAAAGCAGCAGGAGTTCAGGCAGAAAATAAAGCAAAGGCGCAAACAGGTGAGGGTCTTGGTACTCAGGGAACTGATACCATGGGAGATAAATTCTCCAGTCCTGGTAATATGGGACCAACTACTCCTTATGGATTATTGCAGGGAGTATCTAAGGGTGGTAAAATATTCAGTGGTATTGTAGATTCTAGTACAGGATCTTATGTATCTGGAGCAGGTAAAGATACGCAATTTTTCCCAGTAGCAGATGGTGGAGGAGCAGTTCTACAAAAAGGAGAAACTGTACTTCAGGTAGGTGCTAGAGAGAGAATGATTTCCGATACTGGAGTTGATCCTTTATCTTATAATGTAGGTTCAAATGCAAATACTCCTAGATTTTTAAGTTCAAATCTTATTGGTAGATCCTTTGGTGGATTAATTGGACTTGCTAATGGTGGAGTTGTTGGTGGGTTATCACCAGCAGAATTGAGATTTGCTATGAGAGCGAAGGCGAGAGGAATTACAAATCCAGATGAACTAAGGGCCTTTATATCTCAAATATCTCATGAGTCTGGAGATTTTGGGCCACCAAAGAGAGAGTTATATGACAAAAACTGGGGAGGACAAGACCCTCCTGGTAAACCTGGTTGGAATTATTTCAATAAAAAACTAGGTTATGGATCAATGAATGGAAATAGAGGTCCAGAAGATGGGTATAATTATAAGGGTAGAGGATATATTCAATTAACTGGAAGAGATAATTATGAAACTTTTGGTAAAATGATAGGTAAAGATTTGGTAAAAAATCCAGACTTACTATTAAATGAAAACATTGCTTTAGATGCTGCTGTTGCTTATTGGAAAACCAGAGTAAGACCAGGAGTTAAGGATTGGAAAGATACATTTAATGTATCAAGATTGATTAATAATCCCTCTGCGGATTCTCCTTCTTCTATTATTGGGTGGGAAGATAGAGTAAGTAAATTTAACAAGTATTCTAAAATTTCAAATAAACAATTTGCTTCTATACAAACACCACAGCAAAAAGAAAAAGCAAAGAAAGAAAATCAAGAAAGGTTAATAAGCAAACGCCCTTGGTGGGATAAGATGGGGTGGTTTGGAGGTGCTTCTAGACTTCAGAAAAAACAAGATGGAGGTAAAGTAGGGCCTTCCTGGTTACCCTGGAATTGGGGTAAAGTAGTTGATAAGCATAGGTCTGCTAAATCAAAAGATTATGCTAATCAAAGTGGTCTAGGTGCAAATCTTGCACGCAGAAGAGAGATGATGAAAGAACTTGGTTATGCTGGAGGAAGTATTATTGAATCTTCTGGAGTTAATTTACCTGGTGGTGGAGCTGATAGGCAGGTAATCTTAGCACAACCAGGTGAGTATATGATTCCTGTTGATACGGTTCAGAGATATGGTGCAGATTTCTTTGATAAATTAGTTGCAAATAGTGATCCTAATTCTAACCCAGCAAAACTTGGGAAAAGAAATAAGAATATGAATATGAGCATCCCTTCACCCAATTCTTCAAATACTATTATAAATTTACCCACGATTGTTAAGTCTCAATCATCTGGTATGGGAGGTATGCCTACAACCAGTAGTGATCTACCTTCATTCTCTGCTAATCATCCTTCTGGGAAGCAGGGAAATATGGCTGGAATCTATGGAATAGTAGGATAATGCTATGAATAATAAAATAGTACCAGCAAAGAACACTAAAATATCAAAGGATACTTTCTTAGTACCTATTTCAAATATTAAGACCTTTTCTAAATCAACATCTAAAATAAAAAAGGATAAACTATTAGATACTAATGATAAAAAAGAAACAAAAATAAAAGCAAAAGATCCTTTACTAAAAATAAAAAGTAAAGTGATCGCTATTGAAAAGTTATTGAATAATAATTTGCTCCTTCAAAAAAAGGAATTTGAAAAAAATAAAAAAGATCAGTATAGAGAAAGATCTTCAAAGAGAGAAAAGAAATTAGAAGAACCAAAAGAAAAAATGAAGGGGGTTTCTTTCCCATCATCTCCAAATGTTGGTTTCTTTGATAGAATACAAAGATTCTTGTTCTTTACTGGTGTTGGTTGGTTAGTCACAAAGTTTTGGGATCAATTACCACAACTAACAAAGTTGGTAGATGTTTTAGGTAAGGTAGTTCTTACCGTTGGAAATGCATTCTCTGCTTTGGGTGAAGGACTTATAAGTTTTATCGACTGGGGATATAAAGCATATGATAGTGTAAGATCTTTTGCTAAAAATATTGGTGGTGAAGGTCTTCAAAAAACTTTTGATGATTTTTCTAGTAATTTAAATAAATTTTTAAATGCAGCAATTGTTATAGCACTCGCTGTTGGAACTATTGGAGATAAAAACAAACCTAAAAATGAAAGACCTAGATCTAATCAAAGAGGAAATGGTGGATCTAGATCCAAACCTAGAGTAACTACTAGTGGTGGTAGAACAGCAGGAAGACCTGATGTAAGAAATCCTCTCCGCGATAAACCGAAAGTAACTAAAGGATCTAATGGAAGAGTTGGTCCAAGACTGCCTGGTAGAGGTCCAAAAATTACGAGTAGTGGCGGTAGTAAAGCAGTTCTATCTTCTGTAAGACCATTTCTAAAAAGAATACCAGTTCCCGTATTAGGTGCATTAATTGATTTCGGTCTCTCTGTTGCTCTGGGTGAACCTCTAGGAAGAGCTGCATTCAAGGCAATAGGTGCTGGTATTTTAGCAACTATCGGTACTGGATTTGGTGGTCCAATAGGTGCTATTCTTGGTGGAATGGCTGGTGACTGGGCAGGCGGTAAATTATATGATATATTCTTTAACGGTAAGAAAAACGCTGACGATAGAAAGAACACTCAAAAGAGAAATAAAGGCGGAAAGATAACTACAAGGCAAGGTCAACAGGTTGGTGGACCTGCTAGAAGAAGAATAAAATTAGATAAGAAAAGACCAGAAAGAATAACCCCATCAAAGACTTTACCTGGAAAAGACATTGGTGGTAAGAAGCAAATTGAAAAACTATTTCCTAATCCAAAGATAGGAAGAAATCCATTTAAAACTTTGATGGATGTTTCTAAATCATTGAAGAAAATCCCTTCATTTATTGGTGCTCTTATGGGTGCTGGTGTTGATATTGCATTAGGACAAAGACCAGATAAGAAGGTTTATGATTCTATTGGTAATTCCATTAGTTATTTGATTGAGAATATTTCAAATAGACAAATTGATCTAACAATTGGTGACCTTACAAAGTCGATTGTAGCAATGAATAATGGTGGTATAGTTCCTTCTCCATTCCAGTCTGCTCTTGGAGATTCTAAAGTTTTCTCTAGAACATTTGGAATTGTTATTGAATCTAGAGTTAATGATGCAATGAGAGATGTTATGAAACAGATTACTGGTGTGGGTATAGGTGGTGTATCTCCTGCTGCTGGTGGCGGCGGAGGAGGCGGAGGAGGCGGAGGAGGCGGTGGTGGTGCTGGTGGATATGCTCAAGGTGAAGAAAATTTTGTTTCCTCGAAAGAAGTTTATGATTATTTAAGATCTAAGAAATTATCTCATAATCATGCGATGGGAATTCTTGCAAATATTCAAGCAGAATCTTCTTTTAATGCTGGAGCAATAGGTGATAATGGAACTTCTGGTGGATTGTTCCAACATCATGCAGAAAGATTTTCTGGTATGGTTGCCTTTGCTGGAAAAGATTGGTCTAAAAATTGGAAGAGACAAGTAGATTATGCTTTAAGAGAAGATGCTGGAAAGCAGTATGTTAACACAGAGTTTAAAAATGCAGCAGATGCATCTGAGTGGTTTACTTTAAACTTTGAAAGACCTTCAAATAAAGAACAAAAGGCAAGAGATAGAATAGGAAATTTGACCAACTTTGGTTCTGATGGATCTTGGAAAGGTGCTGGTGGAGGTCCTTCTATAGAAGATATAAAGAAAGGTGAGAGTAGAGTATCTACAGATATAAAAGAATTTAGGAAATTTAGAGCAGCTCAATTCGGAGCACCAGAACAGAGAAAACCAACTGCTGGTGGAGAGTATTATCAAGTCAGAGAACTTGGAATTTATGGTAGAAAAGACTATCAGATAAATCCACTAGCAGATGATACATCATATGAAATTAATGAGCATCAAGGAGCTGGTCACTGGGAGAATCGTGCTTTTGATATTCCTGTTCCAAACAGTTCTGCTGAAGGAGATAAAGTTGCTCAATATTGGAAAAGTAGAGGATATAATGTAATTTGGAGATCTGATGGTCATTATGATCATGTTCACGTTGAAGTTCCTGCTGATAAAGCAGATGAGTTCTTTAAGATAGTTAAAGAAGAAAAGAAGAAAAAAGACGATAAAAATAAAAACAAACCACAAACAAGAGTTATAAATGGAGTTACTTGGACTAAAAATTCCAGTGGTAACTGGACTGCTCGTACTGGAAGAGGAAGTGATCAAACTATTTCAAACGCTCAACTAAATCAAAAAATATTAGAATCTAAAAAGAGAAATCAAAAACCAACTTCGAGAGCATGGTGGGATCCTCTCGGTGTTTTCAGTGGACGTAAACCTCAGTCTCAACCACAAAAAGCAAAACCAGTTCATGGTGGAGGCATTGGTACTCCTGGATATGGAAAACAGGGAGGTGGAATACTAGGATCCAATAATGTTAAAAAATATAATGGTATAAATTCATATGCTTCATATGAAAATCCTGGTCAAACAATTGCAATTCAAACTATAATTATTGAAAAGCAAGTTCCTGTACCAGTTTCTAAAACAAATAAGACAATATCTTTTCCTGGTCTATTAAATAGTAGTACTTCAAGTTTAAGTAGAGGATAAGGTAAATAAATGTCAAATATGAATGCTGCAGAAGCAGGAAAGTCTAATATAAGTTTATTTACAATTACTTCTAATTATGGAAAGTCTACTGATGTTTCTAATGGTGTGGTTGAATTAAAATATTATGAGAGTATCTTAGATACAAGTGTAAGGGCTATTGCTACTATTGTTGATACTGGTTATAGGGGAAAGACAGGTGGAGAGTCTGCAGAAGAAAAATCAGATATAAATTTAACCGTTGGTGAAAAAGTTGAAATTGTTATGACTGATGGTAACAAACAAAAACTTAGTTTAACTGGTAATAATCATCTAAGAATTAAAAATCATAGTTACCTTGAAAATAATAAAACATTAGACTTTACAATTGACTTATATGCAAAAGAGGAAATTGATAATGAATTAGTTGATACTAGAGTGACTCAGCACTATGAGGGAAAAGTTACTGACTCTGTTCAAAAAATATTATCCCAATGTTTAAAAACCAAAAAGTCAATAGACATTGATCCTTGTTTGAATAAACTAGTCTTCAATGGACATACAGAAAAACCTCTTTATAAGTGTGCTACATTAGCACCAAAATGTGTACCAAGCGTTTCAGGATCTAAAGGAATACTTGCTGGTTATCTTTTCTATCAAACTGCAGATGGATTTAAATTCAAATCCATAGACAAATTATTTGAACAGTCTCCTAAAAGAAAATTAATTTACAATGAATTAGTAACTCCTGATGGTCCTCCACCAGGATATGATGGAAAGATAAGAGATTATTCTTTTGATAGTAGTTTGGATTTGGATAATATTTTAGCGACGGGATCTTATCTCAAAACAACTAAGAAAGGATTTGACCCTAACAAACATGCTTATAGGGAAAATGAATTTGATTCAAGTTCTCAATTCAAAGGAAAGAATAATGGAGGTAAAGAAAAACCAAAAATTGCTGCTGACCTTGGATTAGAATCAAAGTCAACTAAAATATTTACAGCATGGGATGATACTGGAACATCCATGCCTGGTAATACAATGAAAGAGCAATTGAAAAAAACTAAAAAGGGAACAGAGATAAACTTTGATAAAGATGAAATTGCAAGACAAGCATCTTTGAGGTATAATCAATTATTCTCTATCAAATTATCAATAACAATCGATGGTGATCTAACACTTAGAGCTGGAGATTTAATACATTGTGATTTTCCAGAAGTTTCAGGAAATAAAACAAAGAAAGTAAGCCAGAAAAAAAGTGGACTATATATGATAGCAGATGTATGTCATCGTATAACATCTAATAGTTGTTATACTAGACTAAATTTGGTTAGAGATTCAATTGGAAGGAAATCCTTCTAAAATTTTTCTTAATAAACGCCATGGACAGAACACTACAACAACATATTGAAGATGATCGCAATGAAATTGACGATCCAAATATTAATGGCCAACGCAGACGCCATTTAGAAGATGAACTTGATTCACTGGAAAAATATCAATCAAATCATCCTGGTGATAATCACGATCCAACAGCATTAGAATTATATTGTGATGCTCATCCAGATGCTCTTGAATGTAGGATTTATGAAGACTGATGATTAATAATCAACAATTAAGTACCCAAAATTTTCGTTGGTGGACTGGACAAATTGAGAGCGATGCTCACGAAGATAATATCAATGCAACTAAGTTTGAATCTAAAGATGATATTCCAGGTTGGGGTGCTAGGTATAAAGTAAGAATTATTGGAGAGCATTCTCAAAAAAAAGATGGTCCTTCTGGTATAAAGGAAGACCATCTTGAAGTTTGTGATGTTTTGTATCCAGTAACTGCAGGGTCTGGACACTGTGCTTCATACCAAACTGCAATGTTAATGAAGGGTACTTTTGTTATTGGTTTTTGTAGAGATGGTGATGAGAGATCTGAGTATGTAATTATAGGATGTTTAGGAAACCAAGACCAGACTGATCTAAAATCTAAACCAGATTCCAAAAAAGGATTCATACCTCATAGTGCTTTTGGAGATAAGAAGAAAGTACCTGAGTATGCTAAACCTCCCGGTGGTGGATCTGGTGGAGGTCCTGCTGGGGGAAGTGCTAAACCAAGAGAAGCAAATAGTGCTAACGCAACTGGTCATAAGAATAAAGATGATGAAGACCAGATGAAGGATGGTAAGGAAATAACGGATGTTGGAGCTCCAAGAAAATGTGGAGGAACTGAATTAAGAGGTATACAATTAGCGATTAGAAAACTAATATTAAGAATAGAAACTATTAGTAAAAAATTAAATGAGTGGTCTTCTGCTGCAACAAATTTTCTAGGTGAGATAAAATCTGCTATAGAAAATGCATGTGATATCGCAGCGGAATATATTGCAGGAAAGATAAAAAATATTATTGAGGAAATAAGAAAATATGTCCTTGACTTATTACAAAAAACAACAAAGCAGGCGCATAATAAAGTATTTCCTCCAGATAGGCCAAAGGTAAAGAAAGTACAAGATAAAGTTTGGGAAATTATTTCTTGTATTTTTAATAAACTTATTGATAAACTAATTGATATGGTTAAAGGGTTCCTTTCAAATATTTGTAAGGGATCTATGATAACAGCCCCTCCATGTTCTGCTAACAATATGATGGGGGAATTCTTATCCCAGATTTTAGGAAAGTTAATAGGAGCAATACAAGCGGCACTGAAACCATTGTTTGCAATCTTGGGCGGTGCTGCTAGTCTTGCTGGATCTATTCTTGGTCTTATACTTAAGATCATAGGATTCTTTAAGTGTGAGGCAGAGCAAGATTGTCCTGATATTGTTGAATGGAGTATCTGGGATGGTCCTGGTGCAACTCCTGGTGGTCAACTAAAACTTGATATTGAATCAATTTTTGGTACAGTAAAAAAGGTTGTTTCAGATGTTGGTGATTCTATAGATCCAGAAAACTTTAGTTTTGATGTGAACTTAAAGGGTGCAGAGAAGAAGAATGGATGTAATACTGGACCAGTTAAATGTGGACCACCTAAAGTAGAATTTTATGGTGGAGGTGGTCGTGGTGCTAAAGGTAATGTTATTGTGAGTAAGTCTGGAGACATCATGGGAGTTGATATGGTATCTGCAGGTTCTGGATATAAAAAACCCCCTGTAGGAATTATTGGTGATGATTGTGGTAAAGGAGTTGGATCTGTTATTAAACCAGTTACATCTGGTGGTGGTGTAACCTCCGTAGTTGTTATTGATCCTGGTTATGGATATCTCCCTAGTCCAAACGGAGAACTTGGTGGAGAAGGAAGAGTGTGGGCAAAACCAGAACAAACAATAGTTAGAAGAAAAGATGATGAGGATGAACCAACTTTCTGGGACATACCAAAATATCCTGGAGAAACAATCACAGTAAATAAAGGTGATGAAGTACAAGTTCCTTCTCAAGTTACTACAGATGCTGGGGAAGTAATTCCTGCAAATTCCCCATACATTATTCAAAATTCTTCCACCTTTAGAGCTCCAAATAGAGATCCTGATGATGGGGTACAACTACCTTCTGGAGATCCAATATATCCTATATTACTTTATATCTGTGGTTTTGAAATATTAGATTCAGGTATTAACTATTCTGCAGGAGACAAAGTTACTATAACTCCAAATAGTGGTGCTATAGTTGAACCAGTGTTTGGTCCTTTTGGTACACTAGAAAAAATAAACATAATAGATGGTGGTATTGGATTTACAGAAAGACCTGAAGTTGCAATTGAAAGTGAAACAGGTTATAATGCAGAGATAGTACCAATTTTCTGTACAAAACGTATAGAAGATGTCGAAGCAGATGCTAATATTAATCTAGCAAATGTAATTCAAGTTATAGATTGTGTAGGTAAAGTCTAATGGGACAGAAAAAAGAGTACGAAAGAGTTAGATACGGTACTAAAGAAGGCGAATTAAAATTCGGTCATGTTCATAATGATGAAGTTACTTCTGGTTTTATGGCCAGAACTGGAACAGATCATAGGCATTACTTTACATTAGATATAAATGGTAAGAGAAAAGGATGGACGACTAATGTTTGTCCTGGAGTCTTTCAAATAAAGGCAGGTCATGATGTTAAAGATGATACACCAGCACTCTATGTTGAAGCAGTAAATGGTGATATAATTTTTAACGCATGTAATGGTAGAATTAGAATGCAAGCAAAGAATATTGATATTCTTGCTAATAATGCTGCTAATACAAATAAAAATGGAATTGTTACTATTGAAGCAAATGAAAGAATTGATCTTAGATCTAAAAACGTAGAATTAAATGGAAGTTCTGTAGTTAAATTTGTTTCTTCTGGTGCATGTGAGATTGTTGCTAAATCATCTCTAAACTTCTTCGGAGGTATTGTTAATTGTGCTGATAATGCATGTGCAGGAAAGAAAAGTTTGTGGGCTACAGATTTTGAAAAACAAAATGCATGATAAAGGGGAGATTTTAAATGTTATTACCTGACGTATCTGTAGGAAGACAACTATTCTGTGGAATGGGGAGACCCATTGCTCTAGGACTTGGTGGATTGGAAATTAGGGGATCTTCTTATATTCAAGGTCCTCAAATTATTGGTAGTGATAAAACTTGGCCTTTAACATATGCAACTTTGATGGTTGGTCCAATGACCAATCCAGAAGCAAAAAAAGTACCTATTCCTGGCGCTCTTTGTGGAACTAATTTTAGTCCATATTCACTTGCGGTAAATGGTAATGCTGCAATTTTCCAGCACCTAAGTGTAAATGGATTGGTGATGGTTGGTAGTAATTTGATTGCTCAAGGAGAAGTAATGTCTCGTTGCGGTGGTCATATTCTATCTGCAAAGAAAAACTTTGATATTAAGCATCCAACAAAAACAGGATGGAGACTTAGACATACTTGCCCAGAGGGACCTTCGAATGATGTCTATATAAGAGGAAAAATATCAAGTAAAACCGAAATAAATCTACCAGAATATTGGACAGAGTTAGTTGATCCAAGATCAATCACTGTCTCTTTAACACCTATTGGATCTCATCAAGAAATTATTGTAAAAAGAATTGGAGAAAATAAAATATTTCTTCAAGAAAAATCAGGAATGCCCATCGAAGCTTTCTACCATATTTTTGGAGAAAGAAAGGATGGTGAAAGGTTAATACCAGAATATAAGGGTGAGACTCCAGATGATTATCCTGGTAATAATAAAGAATATTCTATTGTTGGTTGGAACTACGACGTTCGTTAATTTATAAAAAATATGGCTGAAAATACATTAGAAGCAAGAACTATAGGAAAAAAGAATTGTGGTGATGGATCCACATTCGGAAAATTATCTACTCGTTATGACTTTGTAATGAAAGGTCTAACGAATGATTTGGAATACCCAAAAGAAGCATGTAAACCATGGCTTCACTTTAATATGAAGGTGGGTAATCTTAGAGCACTTGCTACAATTTCATCTCCTATGTTCAAAGGGGGGACATTTGTAGGTACTTTCCAAGGAACTATTAATGTTCAATCATGGAAAGGATTTGATATTAAGCATCCGAATAAAAAGAATCATCGCCTAAGACATATATGCCTTGAAGGACCAGAAGCAGGTGTATATTACAGAGGAAGACTAAAGGATTCTAATGTAATTGATATACCTGAGTATTGGATAGGACTTATTGATCCAGAAACCATTACTGTTTCTCTTACTCAAATTGGATACACTCAAGATCTAATTATCGATAAGATTGAATGGGGGAGAAAAATTATCGTAAGGTCAGGTAATGGAGCAAATATTGATTGTTATTATGTAATTCATGCCGCAAGAGTTGATGGTGAACAATTAATTGTTGAGTATGAAGGTGAATCTCCATCAGATTATCCAGGAGATCCATCTCAATATTCAATTTCTGGATATGACTACGGTGTAAAAAAATAATAGGAGTATTTGAATAATTATGTCTTTTCAACCAGGTACTAGTGCAGCATTAGTTTATGAAACCTTAGCACTAGAAAAAACAGATCTTGAAAATAGTATATCTTATAGTCAAGAGACTGTAGGAACGGCAAACAGTGTAGCTAATGCATTCAGTGTTCCTTGTGCAGCACTTGATAAATTTCTATTAGATAAGATTAGTCTTATTAATAGTAAAAAAAGTCTCATTGTTCAGATTCTAACAACCAATTACAATAATGTAGTATCGGCAGGAGCTACTGCATGTGGTATTGGAACTATTGGTAACATATCATCAAATGTTGTTGTAGTTGGTAGTGCATCAACATTTAACTATAATTGCAATCCAACTTGTAGTTTAGGTGGAAGAGCGCAAGTAAGACAGGACGTTTTATATACCTATTCTTTTGATGATATTGATCAAGGAAATGTAGAATCCGCATTCCCAGATCAAACATATACTCTTAAGCAAATTACAACATCAAATGTGGGTCTAGGTAAGACAAACGTATTTTTTAATGATCAATATGATCCTCAAAATAAAAGTTCAACATCAACTTTACTTGGGTATTACTATCCAGTTACTGGTGTAGGAACTATTTGTAATCAAATTAGGAGTCAAGTTTCTACTCTTGAGACTGAAATTATTACTCTTCGTTCTGAAATCAATAGTGTTATTGGTTCTATTAATATCTTAAAAGATAAAAAAGTTGAGCAGGAACTTTCTGCGTGGTATGATCAAAAAGGTATTGCTGATGGTCAAGGTAAAATTAGTAGTATCAATAGTTTATTGACTATTCTTGATCAAAATAAAACAGTCATTGAAAATTACGAAAGCACTCTCCCTTGACTTTCTGTTTTACTTTTGCTATTATGTCTTTGTTGAACAAATCAAGGAATGCCCAACTTTAATTATCAGGACCTTTCTGAAAAAATCGTAAAAACAACTCCAGAAAATGTAAAGGAAGCAAATGAAGGTTTGTTCTATGCAAAAATGAATCTTCCAGAGGCTGCTAAACATTGTGGGATGACTAAAAAGGAAATGAAACTAACATTTTTTGAATATCTTAAGTATCATCCTGCCCATTACCCTCTTGACGATTCTAAAGATTGATGTTATACTATATTCGTTGAACTGATAAGGCAAAATCAAAAAAGAAGATAAATTCCCCTTTTGGGGGGAAAAAATTCCGGCAAAAAAAATGCCTTATTAGTTTTTTTGGGAGCGTGGTGGAAGTGGTAGACACACCAGACTTAAAATCTGTTGGGCGCAAGCCCGTGGGGGTTCAAGTCCCCCTGCTCCTATTAGAAGTTAAATTTAACTTCTAAATATACAAAAGTAGGAAAAACAAGATCCTATGAAATACAGAATCGATACCCGTTATGTATGGTATAATCGAGGAACTCAAATAGTTCTGATGTATTTCATAAATCAAGTTGCTTTTACTTTTGATGATGTTCCAGATAGTTATATTTACGATCCGGAAATACTTGAATTAGCAGATAATGAAAGACGTTTCGAACCAGAAGATTTATACAAATCATCATTCTATTTGATTGATGAGCAGTGTCATCCAATGTTGTTCGATCTTGAACTGGAAAATCCAGAAATCTTACCTGCTGATTAATGCCCTTGTAGCTCAGTGGTAGAGCAACGGTTTTGTAAACCGTTGGTCGTCTGTTCGAATCAGATCGGGGGCTCTGAGTTAATAAAAAACTCCCATGTCATTAATTTCCCAAAGAGATAGGCAACTCGCTATTGAAGCATTAGAGTACTATCGCAATGATACTCTTAATAGAGACCAAGCATTTAAAGATCTTGGCGTATCTGACGTTCAATTAAATGATTCTTTTATAATGGAGTTAAATGCTCTAATAAATTGGGTTAAATTGGAATATCAGAAAAATGAAAATTAATTTATGGTATAGTGACGAAATGAAACTATGGAGATGGACTCTGGTTGACGATACTGATTCCAACATTTCAATGGAATCGGGATCTCAATCAGATCTTTCTATAGCTATGCAAGATATATACAAAACTGTTAGATATATCTTAGAAAAAAATTAAAACATATTGAGATAAAACAGAATGGCTTTTCAAAGTATTTGGTATGATACTGGACTACCTAATAATATGATTGATGACGTAATTAAAGAATTTGAACATTGCATTGATATTCATAATTCCAAAATAACAAACGGATTAGATACTGAATTAAAAGAAAAAACTAGAAAATCAAAGAATGGTTGGATAACAACAAATCATTGGATTTCTGGTTATATTTGGTATTTTGTAAATAAAGCAAATAATGAAAACTTCAGGTATGATCTAAGAAATATTGATAATGAGAATATTCAATATACTGTTTATGATCCAGGAGAATATTATAAATGGCATTCAGACACTTCAGTTGTCCTTAACTACTATCCTCAATCGATAGGTTCAAGTGTTTTAAATGGTGATTTTGTAAGAGATCAATCTGTATGTGATAAAGAACTTTCTCGGAAACTTTCATTTTCATTGCAACTTTCTGATGAAGATGATTATGAAGGTGGGGAGTTGCAATTCATGGATGATGATGATCAACTATACACTGCACCAAAGAAAAAAGGAACAATTATTATTTTTGATTCTAGGGTAAAGCATAGAGTTAGAAAAATAAAAAATGGAACTAGAAAAAGTCTGGTTGGATGGGTTGTTGGTCCTAGATGGAAATAGTGCTATAATGTTAAAATAATAATGAAAAACTATGGAAAGACATTTTCAAATTAGTCCACTTTTCAGTTCACCTTTATCAGTAATTACTGTAACAGAAGATATAAATCAACTGGAAAAAAAGGACGTTTTTGAAGAAATCAAAAAACAAGAATTTGTTTTATCTGAAGCAAAAGAAAATCCAAATAATAAAAATTATGCAAGTACTACTTATAAGTTGCTGAATAGATTTCCAGCACTTAAAGGTTTATTTTTGGATTATTTTTACTCATTTAAAAATACTGTATTAAATTATAATGATACAGATTTTGCGATAACTACTTCTTGGGCTACAAAAACCAAAAAAGACTCTTCTTGTAATTTGCATAATCATAATAACTCTTTTTACAGTGGAGTATTTTATCTTGATGATTATTCTGATGAAAAATCAGGAGGTCTACAGTTTGTAGATATGAATGTAAGACCAGTTCAGTTTCTTGTTGAACCAACTGAATTTAATATTTTTAATTCTCATGCTTGGACTATTTCTCCAGAAAAAAATAATCTAGTATTCTTTCCAAGTTATCTTTATCACAAAATTTGTCTGCATAAGTCTAATACTGATAGATATTCGATTGCATTTAATTTAGTTCCTGTTGGACCATGTGGTAAGTATGATTCTTATATGAATGCACGTCTTAATGATTGAAAATGAAGTCAGATTTTTACATTGATAGAGTCTCAAAAAATGAGGTTAAATCACTCTTATATACTCATCATTATCTAAAAGATCAGTCAAAAGATTTTAAGTCTGGGTTTAACTACGGACTTTATAAAAAATCTTTTACTGATGTTCTTAGAATTGGTGAGTGTTTAGGTGCATGTATTTTTACTGGTCTTCCAGTTCCAGAAATCGCAGTAGGAGCATTTGGATTAAATCGCAATGAACAACAAGGAATCTTTGAACTCTCAAGACTTTGCATTGAACCTAGTACGCAGTCAGAAGAATATAACATCACTTCTTGGTTTGTGTCTCGGGCGATTAGACAATTTCGGAAAGATACTAAAGTTAAAGCAATCATCTCTTACGCTGATAGTGATCACCATGTTGGTACAATCTATCGGGCTTGCAATTTTAAATATTACGGTCTTACAGATAGAAAAAAAGATTTCTACTATTCAGACGGAACTAAACATTCTCGCGGAAAAATAAAAGGAATGGAAGGAGAATGGAGAGATCGTAGTAGAAAGCATAGATATGTAATGATTTTTGATAAAAATTTAAAATGCTTGTGGGATGAAGAAAGTTGTGGTATAATATAGTTTCCGTGTGAAGGAAGTGACTAAACTGACCCCTGAGATATAATCTTAGGGGTTTTCTTGTGAATAAATAACTCATAACGGAACTTATAAGAATTAATAAAATGGGGTTAAGTAGACTCGATAATTTCTTGAAGAATGTTCGTGGAGAAATTCTTTACGTAGACCCATCAAGTTTAGATTCGACTGATAGCATCGAAAATCAAGGGAATTCCTTAGCTAGACCTTTTAAAACTATTCAAAGAGCTCTTATTGAAGCAGCTAGATTTTCCTATCAGAAGGGAGAAAATAACGATAGGTTTGGTAGAACAACTATTCTCTTATATCCAGGAGAGCACGTTGTTGATAATAGACCAGGTTGGATTCCTGCCGGAGATAATATAAACTATTATCAAAGAAGTGGTGTACTTTCTCAAGATATTCAAGAATTAGATATCAATACTAATTTTGACTTAAATACAGCAAATAATGTACTGTATAAGCTTAATAGTGTCCATGGTGGTGTTATTATTCCGAGAGGCACTTCAATTGTTGGTTTAGATCTTAGAAAAACAAAGATCAGACCGAAGTACGTACCCAACCCAGAAAATGATACTATTGAAAGATCTGCAATTTTCAGAGTAACTGGATCCTGTTACTTCTGGCAATTCACTGTTTTAGATTCTGATCCAAATTCTGATTGCTATAAGGACTATACTCCAAATAGATTTACGCCAAATTTTTCTCACAATAAATTAACTGTATTCGAATTTGCTGATGGTGTAAATCCAGTTAAGATAAATGATGACTTTTTAACCTTTGAAACAACTAAAACTGATTTAGATCTTTATTATGAAAAAATTGGATTAGTATATGGTGCTGCTAGTGGAAGACCTGTTCCTCCCGAACTTCCTACAGATGCTATTGATATTCAGACTAAAGTTGATGAATATAGAATTGTAGGATCTAGAGGATCTGAAGTTGGTATTAGTAGTATTTTTGCTGGAAGCGGAAACTTAAATACTACTATCACAGTAACCCTAGATACACCTCTTCCTGGCCTTGCAGTAGATACTCCTATTCAAGTAGAAGGTATTTCTGATAGTGGTTATGATGGACAGTATATTATAACAAATATCTTAAATCCAACTCAACTTCAATATAAAGTTGATACTCCACCAGATAATGTTGCCCCATCTTCTATTGGCGCAACACTTAATATTGTAGTTGATAGCGTAACTTCTGCTTCTCCATACGTCTTTAACTGCACGTTAAGATCTGTTTATGGTATGTGCGGAATGCTTGCTGATGGTAGCAAGGCAGACGGCTTTAAGAGTATGGTTGTGGCCCAATATACTGGTATTGGTCTGCAGAAAGATAATAATGCCTTTATTAAGTACAATCCTGATACTGGAGTTTATGAAGACACAACTTCAGCGGGAAATGAAAATATCTACTCTGACTCTAGAGCAAGATATAAACCTTCTTATAAAAACTTCCATATTAAATGTATTAACAATGCATTTATTCAAATCGTTTCCGTATTCGCAATTGGATATGCAGAGCATTTCGTTGCAGAATCTGGTGGCGACCAATCTATTACAAACTCAAACTCAAACTTTGGTGCAAAGTCTCTAGTATCTAAAGGATTTAGGGAAGAGGCATTTAGAAGAGATGATGTAGGTTACATCACTCATATTATTCCACCAAGACAACTTGAGTCTTTCCCATCACCAATCGAATTTAGTCCTATTGATATTTTAGTGACTAAGAATTCTGCAGTTGGTGCTGCTCAAACAAATAGATTATATCTCTACGGAGAAAATAATGATAAAAATATTCCACAACATGTAATTGATGGATATAGAATTGGTGCAAAGAAAGATGATACTCTTAGCGTTTTAATTTCTAATGGCGGTACTTCTAGCAAATATGATGCTAGAATTATCATGTCTGGTACTGAATTTACAAACAACGAAGTAAGTTCAGAGAAAAAAGTTTATGTATCTAAAAAAATTGATGGTGTTAGAAACGCAATTACTAATGATATTATTACATTAGATACTCAAAGACATCAATTTCTAAATGGTGAAAGTATAAGAATTATAAGTGATAATGGAGACCTTCCTACAGGATTAGATAATAATGAGATATACTATGCTATTACTAGTGAAGTAATTCCAACTTTAGGACCAAATCAGATCAAGGTAGCTAAATCATTCAATAAAGCACTTGATGGAGCACAACCAGCATCCTCACTCCCCCTAAATGATGATGGTGGTCTTCTATCAGTTGTAAGTAGAGTATCTGATAAAGTTCCAGGTGATGTTGGACATCCAATCCAATTCGATAGCGCAAGAAATCAATGGTATATTAATGTTGCTACTCCTCAAAATGAAAATTCTATCTTTGAAAAAATTAAAACACTTAATAATGTAGCAACTTCTAGATCATATGTAACAAGAATTACGGATAACAGATCTCTTGTAGATACGATTTATAGACTTCGTTATGTTATTCCTTCTGACGCACCAATTCTATCAAGACCTCCAATTGATGGATATGTTATTCAAGAATCTAGCACCACTACAATATCAAATTCAGAAATTCAAAAATATTTCAATTTAGAAAATGTAACTCTTATAAATTCTACTGAAATAAGAAAGCCTAGATTCATTGCTAACTGTGTTTGGGATGCTCTTTCCAAATCCAGCATCGTTACTACAGAACTTCCTCATAGATTGGTGGTAGGTTCTCAGGTAGAAATTAGAAATGTAAAGAGTGCTAATAATGTAGATTCTTCTTTTGATAAAGGATTTAACGGATCTTTCGTTGTAACTGAAATTATAGATAGAAAGACCTTTAAATATGCTCTAAGACAGAACCCTGGAATTTTTACAAATGATACGACTTCCAGAAATAATTCATCTTTACCCTATTTTAATAGGAAGAAGTATAACGGAACATATCAGATCTATAGAGTAGATGAAGTACAAAAATATGTTTTCGGTAAGCAAGATGGAATTTATCATTTAGTATTAACTAGTGCTTCAAATAAACCATCTATTGAACCATTTACTTCAGAAAAGTATTCTCAACCAATTCAAAATCTTTATCCACAAAAAAATAGAGATAATCCACAGTCTGATCCAAAAGAAGCTGTATCATATGCACTTTCTGATCCTATCGGTCAGGTTGTAATTAATAATCCAGAATTCTCTATTACAAAAGAAACAATTCTGAATAACTTCAGAGATACCGGAGTTGGATTTGGAATTACTGATATTGTTTCTAACGTTGCTGGAACTGGACATACAATATTCACTGATATTGATCATGGATTGAATAGAATTACAAAACTCCAAGTAATTAATCCTGGATTTGGTTATGGTTATGGAAGTCCAACAGTTTTGTATAATGCTCGCTTAGTTGGTTTTGCCGCATCTACTGTTGGAGATCATGCAACTGTTGCTATTGGAGTAAACGAAGATGGTGCTATTACCAATATTAAGGTAATGGATGGTGGTAGTGCCTATGCTGTAGGAAATCAACTCAGAGTTGTTGGTGTCGGAACAACCGCAGGTCATATTGTTGGTGTAGTAAGCGTTACTCAAGTATACAGTAATACAAATGATATTTTAGAAATAGATGGTATCTATTCTGAAAATCATGAACAATATAATGGATATTATAGAATTTCTGGAATACAAACAGGAAATACTCGACAAATTGAGGTAATTTCAGCAAATCAAATTGGTTCTGCATATACTACAGGTATTGGAAGTTTCTTCACTAGAACTGCAAATGCTTTAATTAGTGGTCCAGCGGTTAAAGTTAATACAATTCAATATACACCTTCAACTGGTATTGCAACTGTTACAACTGATACTTTCAGTGGATTCCAAGTAGATAATACTATTCTAATTGGAGGAGCGACAAATGATCTTTATAATGGAGAATTTGTAATTAAGAAACTAATTTCTCCTTCGGTTTCAATTGCATCTACTATATTTGAAATTAATCTTGGAATTACTACAACATCTGCTCCTGCAGTACAAGGTCAAATTTATGCTTATCGTAGATCTTTTGGATCTAATGGTGGTAACATAAACAAATCTAATGAGAATCTTGGCGGAAGATTACTTTACAGATATGCTGGTATTTCTACAGCACTTCAACCTTCTGGTGTTGGACCAATTACTGGACCAAACGTTGAAGTTATTACAATTAGAAATGCTGTAAATCTTGGAATTAATGTTGGCGATTATATTATCGTCAATGAAGAAATTATGAGAGTCAAAGCGACCATATTTGATGATAATGTTCAGGTTTTCAGAGGTCTATTTGGAACTAGAAAAGTTGCACATCCTTCCGGAAGTATTGTAACGAGAATTGAGGTTGATCCAGTTGAATTGAGAAGAAACTCTATTATTAGAGCTTCCAATCACACGTTTGAATATCTTGGATTTGGCCCAGGAAACTATTCAACTTCTCTCCCAGAGAGACAGGATAGAAGTATAAGTTCTGCCGAAGAACTGCTAGCACAATCAACCAAGATTGATGGTGGTACAGTAGTTTATACTGGTATGAACAGTGATGGTGATTTCTATGTGGGAAATAAAAAGGTAAATTCTTCTACAGGAAAAGAAGAAATCTTTGATTCTCCAATTCCAACTACAACTGGAGAAGATATTAATATTTCAAATACTAATATTGGATTTGATGTATTATCACCTCTAGAAATTTCTGTTAATAGATCAATTCATGTCGAAGGTGGTACAGATAGTAATATCATTTCCACTTTTGATGGCCCTGTAGTTTTCAATAACAAAATTACATCAAATTCTGCAAAGGGTATTGAAGCAAATTCTCTATTTTTACAAGGAACTTCATCAGTATCAAGAAAATATACTGTAAGTGACGTTAAACCCCAATTTGCAGGAAATCCTGGAGATGTTGTTTATCGTTCCGATCCAAACAGTGGAGGAACACTTGGATGGGTTTATACTACTGATAATATTTGGGAAGATTTCTCTCCAATTTCAACAAATAATGTTCTTAATAATAGTGTAACTCTTCAAGAAAATGGTAATTTCTTAGGAATTGCTTCTGTAATTAATTTCACTGGTATTGCAATTTCTATTACTGCACAATATGATGCAAATGCTGGAATTGCTACTGTAGACTTCTATACAGACTCAGCAACTCCACCAACACTCAGAGTAGTTGGATTATCCACATTCCTAAGTGAGGCTAGATTTAATAATGGTTTAAATGTTATCGCTGGTGTTTCGACATTTGCTGGAGCACTTAGAGCAACTTCTGGTATTAATATTTCAGGAAGATCTGTATTTAATAATGATGTTAGTGTTGGTAGTCTAAATGTTACAGGAATTTCTACATTGGGTACAATATCCAATGTTGTTTCTTCAGGTAATATTTCTGCAGGATCTTCTCTAGGTGGTTTTGATACAAGAATTGTTGCTTATGCAGGTGACCTTAACAGAGCAGGTTTAGAAGCACATGGAAACGTTCAGGGTACAGGTTATCTGTATGTTGGAGAATCCACACTATTTGGTGGTGGTGTTGTATATAATGGCGATGGTAACCCAGCATTCTCTACTGGAGAAATTGCAGACACAATTGGATTCTATAGAAAGAATAATGGAGTTAACGAAACTGTATTCTCATATCCATATAACTCAAATACGGTTACATTTAGAGGATCTGTATCAGTTACTAATGATATAAATTGTTCTGGAAACGTTACTGCGGTTGATTATAATTCAACTTCTGATATTAATCTTAAGAAAGATATCAAAGGAATTGAAAATCCGCTAGATATTCTAGATAAGATAAATGGTGTTAAGTTCTCCTGGAAAGAAGATGACTCTCTTTCTATGGGAGTTATCGCACAAGAGGTTGAAAAAGTGTTACCAGAATTGGTAAATACTAAAGAACATAAAACCGTGAATTATAATGGACTTATTGCACTCTTAATAGAATCTGTTAAGGCGCAACAAGAACATATAAATAGATTAGAAAAAAAATTAGAAGATAGGTAAAACGTTAAAATGTCCCTATTACAAGTAGATACTATAAGAAGCAGATCTGGAAGTGGTTCCCCTACTTTTGACAGGGGCATAAATGTTAACAGTGGAATTGCTACTCTAGGAACAGTAAATATTGCCTCTGGAATAGTTACAGCAAATTCTGGAATTATTACTTATTATGGAGATGCTAGATATCTGCAAAATGTGGGACTTGCAATTACTGCTGTTCCAACTAACCTAATCGTTGCTGGTATTTTAACAGTAACTCAACTTGATAGTAACGTCATCCGAGCAGGAACCTCATTAACTGCTACTTCTGGTTATATTAATACTTTACAATCTGAAAATGCTAGTTCTATTAACATAGTTGCATCTTCAGATATAACTTCTGGTCGTTATTTTGGTAATGGTAGCACTCTCGCTGGTATTGTAACCTCACTTGTTGCTGGATCAAACATCGTTCTTAGTGGTTCAACAGGTAGAGTAACCATTACTGCAGACCTAACTCCTGCTATTGAATCCAAATGGAATATTAATGGTAGTGGTCCAACTGGAATCAGTACAACAGTAAATGTTGGTGTTGGTACTAACGTTGCCACATCAAAACTAACTGTACTTGGTGATGTTAGAGTAACTGGTGTAACGACATCAACTTCTGGATTTTCTGGTAATTTAACTGGTAATGTAACGGGAAATCTAACTGGTGGTACTGTAAACTGTTCTTCAGTTACTTCTACGGGACCAATTTCAGGTTCTGCTGCAAACATTACTGGTTCAATCTCAGCTGCATCAGCAAGTATATCTGGAACTGTTACTGCTGCAGATGTTAACTCAACTTCAGATGCAAGTCTAAAAGAAAATGTAGCAAGAATTGAAAATTCATTAGATAAAGTTGATAGATTAAATGGTGTTTCTTTCCAGTGGAAAGAGAGTGGAGAAAGTGCTATCGGTGTTATTGCACAAGAAGTTGAAGAAGTATTCCCAGAAGTTGTTCATGTAAATGAAGATGGACTTAAGACTGTAAGTTACGGTAACTTGGTTGCAGTATTAATCGAAGCAGTCAAAGAACTAAGACAAGAAGTTAAGGAACTAAAAGAAAATAAATAGTATCAATACACCGAGGGGATAGTGAACCTCAGGAGAAAAAATGGCTTCAATAGATAAGAATTTTGTTGTAAAGCACGGTCTTGAGGTTAACGATAGTTTAATATTTGCTAACGCAGATAATAAATCAGTCGGTATTGGTACAACAATATCAGGGTATAATTTTCACGTTATAGGTGGAATTGGCGCTACTAACTCAGTAGTAACAGGAATTTCTACAGCAAATATTTTAAATATTGCTGGTAATTTAAAGATATCTAATATCTCTGGATTAGAGGGGCAGTATCTAAGAGCAACTGAAACTGGAATTGAGTGGTCTAGTTTTCCAAAAATAAGAACAACTGCTGCTTTTAGGGCACTAGAAAATCAAGTAGTTTTTCCATTTGCTTATACTGTTGGTTTAGTTGATGTATTTGTAAATGGTGTTAGGTTAGCCTCAGATGAATATCTGGCTAATAACGGTGTAGATGTAGTAATTTTAAATCCTTGCAATTACGATGATTCTGTAGAAATAATTGGATACAGTGTTTCTACTTTAGTAAGTAACGCTGGTTCTGGTGGTATTAATGGTATAACTGTCCTTGAGGAAGGAAATGTTGTAGGAAATCCTCAGGGTGTTACCTCAATTAATTTTGTTGGCGCTGCTATCACTGCAGTTGGTACTGGTGCTGGAGTAACAATTTACGCTGGTGCTTTTAATGGTGGTGGAAACGGTAATGGTGGAACAGTAACAGGAATTGGTGTTTCTGTTGGAGAAACTGCACCAGTAAATCCGAATGGAGGAGATCTTTGGTATAACACAAGAATTGGTCGTTCCTTCATGTATTATGTGGACGATGATTCTTCTCAGTGGATTGATTTTTCTCCTTCTGGTGGCGGAGGATCTAGTGGTGTAAGTATCGCAGTAACTTCTACTGCACCTTCATCACCTCTTCAAGGTGATATGTGGTATGATATCAATTTAGGTAGAGGTTTTATATGGTATCAAGATGATGATTCTGCCCAATGGATTGATTTTGCTCCAGGATCAGGTGGAGATAGTGCAGGCACTATCGTATATGATACAAATTGGGAATCTAGACTTGTTGGTATTAGTACGACAACAAATGTAGGTATTGGTACATCAGCAACTGCGACTGATAAACTAATTGTTGATGGCGATTCCAGACTAAAGGGATTAGTTAATATTGAGGGTTCTGTAACTGAAAAGGTTTCAAATAATTTCAGCACCCAATTACCATCAACAAGTGGAGCATTAACAGTAAATACTAGACAAGGAACTGTATTTGTTGGAATATTAACTGAATCTGTTTCTTCTTGGAACTTTACAAATGTAAGTGAAGAAAATGGAAAAGCAACAACCGTGACTTTGATTGCAAAATCAAATTCAACATTTACTTACGGTGATCAATGTACTGTAAATGGTAATACTGTCTCTACTGGCGTTAGATGGGCTGCTGGAGTAGTTCCAACTCCATCAAATAATGATGATATTTTTAATTTTACAATAATTAGAGATAATTCTGGTGTAGTTAGAGTTTATGCTTCTTCTTCACCAAATCATATATAAGGAGTTTTAGTATGCCTTTATCTTTTGGAGTTGCTAGTAAATTTAATGTTACAACGGATGTTGAAAATATTGATATCTCCATTAGATATGGTAGATATTTTGTTTTTAATTGCGATTATACAGATGGAGAAGATTTAGATTTGAGAGTATCTGTTCTCAATCCATTAGGTGTAGAAGGAACTCTTGGTATAGGTAGAAATGAACAGATTCCTTTATCAGGATCTCCATATCTAGTATGGGGTGGCGATAATGTTGGAGCAGGAAAAGAATCTTTTTACTTAGATAAAATAAAATATCTTGAGTATTTCCCAACTGCAACCAGCATAGAAATTGATTTGAGAGCATATTGGTATAAAACTGTTGGATTAGAACCCATAACAGTTACTATGAAATCTTATGAAGGTGGAATTATGATACATGATGGTTACCAATTTAAGAATGTTGGATATACAAATGAATATTTTAGTTTTAAATCATATCAAAAGATAATTACAACTCAGGCTTCATCATCATTCTCTTCAAATGGAGAAAGAATATCTAGAATTCTTATGAATTTTGATACAGACTCTATAGATTATCTTTCATAATAAATCAATAAATAATAAAAAAACGGTATAAAATAAAGTGGCTATAAACTTTCCAGCATCACCTACTTTAAATCAAATATTTAAAGATAGTTACTCTGGTAACTCATACCGTTGGACTGGTTATCAGTGGACAGGTTTTTCTACATCAAAAGCTACAGTAACTGAGGCAGACTCTGCATTATATGCTAATGTTGCTGGAATAGCTACTCTTGCTAGAAATTTAACAAATACTCCAAGTATTTTAATACGTGATTTATTTGCAGTAGGATATTCGACATTTATTGATAGAGTAGTAGCATCCAAGACAGGAAATATAATTCCATTTTACTACCCATCTCAATCATCATTTCCCTCTGCTACTGGATATGAAGGTTCTTTAGCATATGGAGAAAATCAGAATAGATTATTTTATTCTGATAATGGACAATGGAAAGGAATTGTTTCAACTGAAGAATTAGGTTGGACATACTATGATACTGATTCTAAAGTTGCGAGTATAGATTCAGTATCGATTGGAACTACAGAATCCATATCAAAATTAACTGTAGAAGGTGATGTTTATATTTCTAGAAATATTAGAACCATTGGAATAGTAACTGCTATTTCTTTTGTTGGAGATGGTTCGGGTTTAACAAACTTGAATATTTCAGGATCTCTTTTACAAGGTCCATTAGGAGTCCATACATTTGCTAATTTAGGTATTAATACAATTGCATCAAATTCATCACTACAAGTTCAAGGTGATGGGTTTGTATCAGGTGCTCTAACTGCAACTAAATTTGTTGGTGATGGTTCTGGATTAACAAACCTAATCGCAGTAAGTAGTGGTATTCAAATATTTGATGATAATGTCTTAGTTGGAACTGCTGCTACTATAAACTTTGGAGACAATCTAAATGTAGAATTTGGTCTTGGAATTGCTACAGTAACCGGTGCCGCTGGTGGAGGAACTGGTTCTCAATGGGTAACAACTGATGTTGGAATTCATACTTTATCAAATGTTGGTATTGGTACAACCAATCCATCAGCAAGATTAGAAGTTCGTGGAGCAGTTGTTGCTACTTCTTTCCAAGGTGATGGTTCCGCATTAACAAATCTTCCACTAGGATCTCAATGGTCTAGAAATAGTGCTGGTATTCATACTTTATCGAATGTTGGTATAGGGACGACCAATCAGAAAACTTCATTACAAGTAAAACAATATGGTATAGAAGTAATATCTGGAATATCTACAGGAGTAGAAAATGTTCCATTGGATATTGATACTTTTGATATTGCAACAAATAACTTTAAAACAGCTGAATACACAATACATTTAAAATTTGGATCTTATATACAAGCACAAAAAGTGCTCTTGATGCAAGATCAAACAAATGTTTTTAGTCAAGAATATGCAATAATGTTCGAACCAGAAAGAATAGCATCATTTGCAAGTTCTATACAATCTGGAATCTGCAAACTTCAATTAGTACCTCAACCAGGATTTAATGGCGTCATAGAATATACTTTAGTAAGAAATACATTAATGTAATATGACTTTAAAAAAATATACAATAAAAGTAAAAGAAGAATCCTATTGGAATGAAGTACATGATACTTTATGTGGAGTTTCTTCGTGTGAGCATATACCGAATCGTCAAGTTGTTTGCTCCGATGAAAAAGAGCATAGTACGACAAGAGGAACTTTTTTGCTTCATGCATCAGAGGCAGAAAATCTTAAAAATGATTCAAGAATAGATTGGGTAGAATTATCACCAAAAGATAATCCAGATTCATATCCTTCTCCCCAACCAGCTACAAAAAGATGGAAATTTCCAGTAAAGGTTTATAGAAGTTTAGATAATATATTAACTGGTGTTACGACATCAAATCCAACCTCTTTAGAAAATAACAGAACTAATTGGGGAGTAATTAGAACTGGTATATCGTCATCTTATGAATTTTGGGGATCAAATACGGGGGAAGACATTCCTACTATTAGTACAGATGTAACATATTCTCTTACTGGTAAAAATGTAGATATTATTATTCATGATAGTGGCGTTCTTCAATACCATCCAGAGTTCTTAAATTCATATGGACAATCACGAGTTAATGATGTAATACTCGACGGTCCATTTTATATTGATCCAGATTATTTTACTACAAATAATCTAATATATTATAAGAATGATGAAAGAATTGGAATTGCTACTACTTCAGCTAAAGAGTGGTGGGAAAATTCTTCTAAAAGATCAAATCAATTTTCATCAATAGGTACTATTACTATTCCTGTAGGATATACTGCATATAATTCTATGGGAACAGCGTTAGATGGTGCTAGTGGAATGATAAGTGGACATGGAACGGCTTGTGCTGGGTTATCTGCCGGAAAAAACTTTGGTCTAGCTTTTGAATCTAATATTTGGAATATGCCTGCAATATCAGATAATGTTGGTATGGATATTGAAACAAGTTATGATGCTATGAAAATATTTCATAAGTATAAACCAGTCAATCCTCAAACGGGTATTAAAAATCCAACAGTAGTAAATGGTAGTTGGGGATATCAGGCAGCATTTTCTTCAAATAGTACTGTTAATTATAAATTTAGAGGATCTACTGGGTCATTTACTGGGAATGCTTCTACAAGCAACCAAATCACTGCGATGAAGAATGGATTATTGAATCAAGTAAGTGGTGCATTTAAATCATGGTCTAGTTCATCCAGATCAAATTCTATAGATGCTGCAGCAAAAGAATTAATTGATGAGGGTGTAATTTATGTAGCGGCTGCTGGAAATAATAATCAAAGATTGGGAATAGGATCTACTGATCCAGATAAACTTAATTATATGAGTGATGCTTGGTTTTCAACCACTGATCCAAGACCAGAGTTTCCTTCAGGCACAGTTCCTTGTAATCATAGAAATTGGTTAAATCCTCAAGGAATTGGATTTGATTCTGTTTCAGATTTTCATCCAGTAATTTGCGTTGGTGCTATGGATGACTACATAGATTCATCTTTTTCTGAAATAAAAACTTTTTATTCAAATAATGGACCAGGCATAGATGTTTGGGCTCCTGCTGATGAAACTCTTAGTGCAGGAATTGCAATTGGTGATTATATGGATTATAAGAGATTTGATGATCCTAATTTCTGGGATTGCAGATTTAATGGAACTAGTGCTGCTGCTCCAGTATGTACAGGATTGATTGCGTTATATCTTCAAACAAATCCAAAGGCAACATCAAAAGATGTTAAAAATTGGTTATTCAACTATGGAACTAAAACAGTAAATAGTGATATGTATATTGATTCATATCCAGATGATTCTACAACCTCATATTGGACAGATTATTACAATTTAAGGGGTTCTTCTAGAAGAATTTTATATAATCCATACACTAGTGATACAAAACCATCGATATCTTCAGTGTCGATGAGTGGACTATCCTTCTCTCAAATATAAATACATAAAAAACTCCAATGGCGGATAAGAATTTCGGCGTAAAGCAAATAAATTTGATAGGTGCCTCTGGGACTCCCACCATCGAGAGTCCTAATAATTTAAATATAAAGGCAATCAACGTAGCGATAAGCACTGATGCTTCTGTTGGCGGAAATATTTCTGTTGGAGGATCTGTAGTTGCAACAAGATTTATCGGAGATGGTTCTGGATTATCAAACGTAATTGGAACTGGATCTGGAGTAGAAATAAGAAATGCTGGGTCACTAGTAGGAACTGCATCCACTATTGATTTTTCTGATTATTTTTCAGTGTCTGCTATCTCTGCAGGAATCGCTACAGTATCTCTTTTACAAAATCCAGGTGGGGAAGGACTTTGGGCACCATCTTCAATTGGTATTCATACAACTTCTAATGTGGGAATTGGTACAACTCTATCAAGAGTTGCATTAACTGTTGTTGGTAACAGTATTTTTAGTGGAATAGTAACGGCAACTAGTTTCAGTGGAAATGTTCCATATGCTTCATTATCAGGAGTATCTACATATTCATCGAGTTCTGGAATATCTACAAGCGTAATTGGTGGAATTGCGAGTGTTTCCCAATTAACTGTTTCTGGAATATCTACAATTGGTTACTTAGACATTTCTAATAAAATTAGACTTCTTAATTCTGATGTAGAAATATCTGGTATCGGCACATTCTATCTTACAAATCTAAGTAAAATTGTATTTGGAAATGATCTATCCTCATCATTATATTATGATGGTGCAGATCTAAGAGTAATTTCTGGATCAAATATTAGACTTGGAGATAATAATTTTGATTATATAAGAGCCACTTCTGGACAAGGAGTTACATTATTCCATGGATCAGGAACTCAAAGATTATCTACATTAGCAACTGGCGTATCTGTAAATGGTAATCTTTCCGCATCAGGAATTGTAACTGCTGGAACTGGTTTCTTTGGATCTGGTTCAAGTTTAAGTGGTATTGTAACATCATTAGTTGCCGGAGATAATATAACATTATCTGCATCTACAGGAAGAGTAACTATTGCTGGAAGAGGAGATACTAATTGGACAAGAACTTCCGTAGGAATCAATACTCTTTCAAACGTTGGTATAGGTACAACAAATCCAACAGATAGATTAACTGTTAATGGTGGTTTACGAGTTGTTGGTGGATCTGATGTAACTGGCGTAGCAACAATTCGCTCTGGTGGAATTGAATTTTTAGGTTCAAGTGGAAATATTAAACTTGGAACTGGAATAGGAAATCTATCTGGATCCTCAAACATTGCAATTGGAGATCAATCTTTATCAATACTAAACATTGGTGGTGGACAAAACATTGCTATTGGTGCTTTAGCAAATGCATTTACAAGTTCTGGTGAATATAATATAAGTTTAGGCAATAGAGCAGGCCAAAATGTTACTACAGGATCATATAATGTTATAATTGGTAGTTTCACTGGTAATTCTGGTGGATTAGATATTAGAACTTCATCTAGAAATGTTGTTATTTCTGATGGAGAAGGAAATGTAAGACAATATATCAATTCAAGTGGTAATGTGGGAATTAAAACCACAGTAGTTACTGAAGCACTTACTGTTGCTGGAGTTGTATCCGCAACTTCATTCTCGGGATCTGGTATTGGACTAACAAATATTCCTGCTTCTAGATTAACAGGAGCATTACCTGCTATTGATGGAAGTGCTCTTCTAGGAGTAATTGCATCAGGAACTGGTATTGTTATTGAAGATGATGCATCTCCTGTAGGAACTGCCCAAACTATTGATTTTGGAACCAATCTCTCTGTATCATTTAGTTCTGGAAAAGCAACAGTTTCCTCTGCTAGCTCAGTAACAGAAGCTACTAGAGCATATGGATTATCTGGATCTCCAAATCTAAATGTTGGAATTATAACCGCTACATCTTTCTTAGGTAATGCATCTGGAACTGTACAAACAGGATCTACTAAACTAGTTGCAGGTATTGATTACTTTGATGCTTCTTCAAATGGTGTTCAAGTATTTGGTACTGGTAGAGTAAATGTTTATACTTCAACATCTGATAGATTAGTATCTCACTTTACTGGAAGTGGAAATGGTAATGTAAATTCAAGAATTTTCTCAAATGGAGATGCTCAATTTAGAGCATTAAGTCTATCAAATAATCTAACAGTATCTGGAATTGCAACTGCAACAACATTCTCTGGATCTGCTGTTGGATTGACTAGTGTTCCAGCATCTCAATTATTTGGGTCTCTACCAGCAATTGATGGATCTGCATTATTAAATGTTAATGCTAGCGGACAAGGTATTGTAGTATTAGATGATAACGTAAATGTAGGAACTGCTAAGACAATTAATTTTGGAACCGGTTTAGATGTTTCTTATAATCCAACTACTGGAATAGCAACTGTTACTGGTAACAGTGGATCTGGTTTACAAACAAGAACCGTTGTAACTGGAGTAACTACAGCAATTCCCAATCTTGGAATTGGTAATACTGATATTAGTGGATTTAATACATATGCTCTAATGAAGGTTAATTTATCTACAGCAGGATGGATAAGACTATATACTGATATACAATCTAGAGAAAATGATGCAACCAGAAGTATTGGGGAAGATCCAGCACCTGGAAGTGGTGTGATTGCTGAAGTAGTAACCACTGGTATTTCTACAACTCAAATTATTTCTCCGTTCGTAATGGGTGGAGATATATACAATGATGGCATGATCTATGTTTCTATACAAAACCTGTCGGGAACGACTCAAACAATTACGGCAAATCTAACCATTCTTCAACTGGAGGCATAAGTAAAAAATGGCTATTACAACTACAACTGTTAAGATTAATGCAGGATGGGGGAGAACTGATGTTATCGGTCAGTTAGAGCAAGCCTTCACTTGGTTAGGTTGGCATGGAGATACCCAATCTGGTATTGTAACTGGTATTGTTGCATATAGTGGTGGTGGTACAGTAGGATCAGTATCTGATACATATGAAGATGTAAGACAAGTATCTTCTTCTGGTAATGGTACAGGAGCAAGTTTTTATATAACAAGAAGCAATGGAAATGTTAACACAATATATGTAAATCGCCCTGGAGTTGGATATGCAAACGGAGAAATAGTTCAACTTTCTGCAGAAGATATTGGAGGTTCTTCTAACGGTGCGGTTGGAATTGCTATAACTGTTGCTATTGCTGGAGGAGCATCTCCTGTTGGATATGGTTCAACTACAGCATTTTATGATAAAGATGTAACAACAGGAGGAACATATCCTTGGGGTGTTTTAAGACACACTATTCAGCAAAACAAAAAGTTTGGAGATACTTACAGAGGATTCCAACTTAAGAGTAATACAACAATGAATTTTCATGTGGGATCTAGTTTCTATCCGTGGGACAATACATCTAGTTCTAATAGAAATGGATATTATCCAAACAGATTTGCTGGAGCATCTTTGTTAGATAGACCCTTTGGTTTGACTGGTAGTGATTATTTTGATAGAACAAACGATGCTATGGGATACACTGCTCAAGCAAATAATTTAACATTTGCATCCTCAACATCATATGATTTAGATTTAAATATTTTTAGATCCTCATTAGATCCAAATTTTGCAGTTCTATCCTATAGACATCCCTATCTATCGACTTCTAATATATCTCAAAATACATTCCTAACATTCTTTGTTCATAATTTTACCACATCACTCTGGGATCTAGATAATTTATTCCTTGGAGGATTTACTCAAATTATTCCAGGAACTGATGGTGAAATTGAATTCAGAACTTATTTGAGTGGAAGTTATTACTATTGGAACAGTTCTTATCCTTCCAAGAGATGTGCAGAATATGGTTATGATTATCAGAATACCAATACTTATATTGGAGGATATAAGTCCCACTATTATAAGTCAAATTCATATCCAGATTATATTGATAGAAGAAATACTACATTTTATCTCAGAGACAATTCAACTGTACGTGGTTCGGCTAATAATGGAGGATCAGTAGGTGCTAATGCAAACTTTAATGCCGTAATTAAAGGATTACCAATAAATGGTTTACTTGTTCCAACACCATATTATATTCCAGATGAATTTGTTATGATTGACTTTGACTATGCTGCACCAGCAACAAATATTCAGCAGGGAGATACTATCACAATATCTCCAAGTGAAATCTATAAAGTTATTACTGGAAGTTATAATCAAACAACTAGAACTCGTGGTCTTCTATTCTGTGCGAGGGTAGTCTGATGAGCGATTTTTCTATTGGATTGCTAACAACTGCAATTGATGGAATTTCAAAAACATCTCCATCAATTGTACTTAGATTTCCACCAGATAATTTTTCCCCATTGATACAACCAACAATTGGAAGTATTTCTGTAGGTAATATTAACCTGTTAAATAGAGATACAATTCCTGGATACCTTACAGGAAAGAGACCTGTAAGAGGTCAATTATATCCTCGTGGTGTATATAATAAATAAAGATAAAGAAAAAGTACAGGGTAAATCATAGTGGCTCTTAATTTCCCAAGTTCCCCATTTCCAGGACAATTATATGAAGATCCTACATCAGGAAATAAGTATTTGTGGGATGGTACATTATGGATTGGAATAAATGCGCCAAGTACATTTAATGTAAATGTAAATTCTGCTGTTAGTGTAAAAGAAAATAATACACTGGTTGGTTTAGTAACAACTTTTGATTTTGCTGATAATGTATATGTAGAAGTAGGTCCAAATAATATTGCTACTGTAACTGGTGAAGAATCTGTTTGGAAGTCTGTAAATACTGGAATTTCAACAGATTCTTTTGTTGGTATTAATACTGATGTTGTTGGAAGAAATTTAGATGTTTATGGTCAAGCAAGACTTGAAAATCTAGAAGTAACAGGAATTACCACTTTAAATAGTCTTAATCTATCAACAATATCTGCTGATGGTGAATTAACTGTAGATAACATTTATGCTACTGGTTTTTCAACTTTTACAGATATTCAGGTTGGTTCAACTGCCTACCTCAATAATCTTGAAGTTGGTTCACAGTCAGAACTCTCTGGTCCAGTAACAATTGGTTCTTCACTTGGTGTTACCGGTATTAGTTATCTAAATGATGTAGTCATTCAAGGATCTACTTCTTTTGGACAAGTAAATTCTTTAAATATATCTGGAATTTTAACTTCTGCTAATCTTAATGTTACATCAAGAGCACAGACTAATGATTTAGTTGTTGGTAGAAATCTATCAGTAAGTGGAATATCTACCATTTCAGGTCTTACTTTCCCCTCAGAAACTGGTAGAAAGGGTCAAGTATTATTTACCGATGGTGATGGTAACTTAGGATTTACTACTGCACCTGGTTTAGCAGTTAATAGAATATAT